>LKMJ01001538.1_pt1 | contig 20504 bp, 26 predicted proteins | sample 643391 | NCBI WGS metagenome assembly LKMJ01 (sample SAMN04112250, study PRJNA286221) | soda lake metagenome | biome: soda lake; feature: Kulunda Steppe; material: water; isolation source: sample PL-Br10 brine of Picturesque Lake | place: Russia: Kulunda steppe | collected 2010-07 | reverse complement strand
GTCGACGCAATTCTGCTCGAAAACTACGGCGACACACCGTACTACCCCGACTCGGTCCCACCCCACGTCGTCGCTGAACTGACTGCGACCGCGGCTGCAGTCGCCGAGGTCGTCGACTGCCCACTCGGAATCAACGTTCTTCGCAACGACGCCAAGGCAGCACTTTCGATCGCAGCCGCCGTCGATGCAGCGTTCATCAGAGTCAATGTCCACGTCGGGACGGCTGTGACCGACCAGGGACTCCTCGAAGGCCAGGCCCACGAGACGATCCGCCTGCGCGAGCGGATCGACGCCGACGTCGCCATCCTCGCAGATGTCGACGTCAAACACGCGAGCCGCCTCGAGGGGCGACCACTCGACTCACTCGCGGTCGAAACGCTCGAGCGTGGCCGGGCCGACGGCCTGATCGTGACCGGTCCCGCCACGGGGCAGGCGACTGCCCTCGAGACAGTCGATACGATCACAACGTCAGTGGCGACGGCCGACCGCGAGTGCCCGGTGTTCGTCGGGAGTGGCGTCACACCCGAAACTGTCGGTGAGTATCTCACGACCGGTGCCGACGGCGTCATCGTCGGGACGGCACTCAAACGCGATGGGATCACGCACAACCCGGTGGTCCAGTCGCGTGTCCGCTCACTCGTCGACGCCGCTCGGGCTGTCGACGACTGATTTCCGTTCTAGGGGCTACCGCATCGCCTCGAGAGACACGTACCCACGCGCCTCGAGTCGGCGTTCCGTGCGCTCGATATATTGCGTGAGGTACTCGAGCGTGGGGACTCGTTGGTTCATCGCCTGTTTTCGCACCCGCTCTTGGACGAACCAGTCTGAGCGCTCCTGGTCGCTCATCGCGTCCCAATCGGGTGGAAGATCGTAGTCGTGTCTCATATCTAACACCACAGCCCGCCATCATAAATAGCTTTCATACGTTTAGCAATTATTGATTTATTCGTATGTATTGTAAGATATATTGTTTTTGAGTGTGTGTTTGTACTACTTTTGGGGGAGAGTTGAAACAGATTGAGTCTTCACTCTGTGGCCGGTGACGGTGCGGGCGTTCGTTTCACAATCCAAACATTATTGGCCCGATCAGAACCCCCATCAGGTGAATCCGTCGTGTACGAAATCTGATCGGGATCAGCCCCACGACAGCCGCCACGAGAAACACCGCGACGCCGATTGGCCCAGTCAACACATACGAGAGTCCGAGCAACAGTGACAGGACTGCGACTGAGAGCTTCCAGTAAGATACCTGGCCGACGACCTCGAGATAGGCGTCGCCAACACCGATCACGAGGACGAAGCCAATCGTCCCAGCAAGCAAGACGGCTGCGACGAGCGCTGGTAACTCGAGAGGGACACCAGCGTCGGAGACGGCGACCATAACGCCGGTTCGTGGCTGTCCAATCGCGACCAGTGCAAAGAGGGCAAAGATCGTATTTGCAGTGTCGACGCCACTGGTCGCGACAATATAGCCACGGTCGCCGCTCCCGCCGGGAACCAACACCAGCACCGCAACTGCCGCGATCGCAGCCGAGATCCCGGGAATATACCCAACGACGGCACCGGCGATGGCACCGGCGAGTGCCGTCCCTGCGAGGAGTGGCTTCGCGAACCGAAGCGCTGTGCCTCGCTGGGGTGGGATACCACTGCCGAACACGGCGTCGATCAGCACCGGTGCGCCGAACAGGCCAGCGAACAATGGTGCGAGCATGCCGCCAGCTTCGAGTGGTGCTTCGGGTGAAAGGTCCAAGGTGAGTGCACCGAGAGCGGTTGCGAGTCCAAACGAGACGACTGCGCCGACCCGCGCTCGCCACCCGTACTCCGCTGCGATCAGCGCGACGACCACCATCGCCAACAACACCGACAAGTGATCGATGATAGTGGGATAAATCCTCGTCACCGACCACGTAAGTGGGACGGCGAGTGGCACGGCGACGATGACCGCCAGCAGACTGCCGACTGCAGAGAGCCGAATCGCCTCGAATCCCCGCCCCTCGAGTACCATCCGATGACCAGGGAGTGCCGTGACGGCCATCTCAGCGTCCGGGACGCCCAGTGCCATCGCTGGGACGGCGTTGACGAACGTGTGAACGACGCCAGCAGCAATCATCGCAGCCCCAACAAACAGTGGCGGCCCTGGAATCGACGGGGCGATACCAGCGAGTACGAGTGCGAAGTTGTTCGCGTGGACGCCCGGAATCAACCCACTGACCGTCCCGAGTGCGGCACCGAGGCAGACCCATCCGACGAGCTGTACGGTGAACAGTGGATCGACACCGACCTCGAGGCCGCTACCGAGCATTCGGCCGCGTTGGCCGCCTGTTCGGATTTAAATGCACGTTGGCACCGCTCTTGAGTACCACACTGCCTGAAAAAATCGAGGTGGGCGTCTGCGTTATCCGAAGAGCTCGCCGAGGCCCTCGCCGCCGGCGTCGTCGTCTTCGTCGTCGTCTTCGTCGGCCGCCTCTTCTTCGTCGGCCTCGTCTTCGTCTTCCCCGGCCTCTTCAGCAGCGCCAGCGCCAGCCGCAGGTGCGGCAGCCGCCGCGGGTGCGACAGCGGCTTCCTCGACGGCTTCGTCGATGTCAACATCTTCGAGGGCTGCGACGAGCGCTTTGACGCGTGACTCCTCTACGTCGACACCAGCAGCGTCGAGTACGTCAGTCAGGTTGTCTTCGTTGATCTCTGCGTCTGCTTCGTTCAGGATGAGTGCAGCGTATACGTATTCCATTGGTATCTCCTCAGTTAGTTAGCCGAACATTGCACCGAGCCCTTCAGCACCGTCGCCGTCGTCTTCGTCGTCATCATCGTCGGCGTCGGGTTCGGTATCTTCCGTGTCGTCTTCGTCAGCCGATTCCTCGTCTGCAGGCTCGGCCGCCGCAGGTGCGGGGGCTTCGACGCCCTGCAGTTCCTCGGGGAGTGCCTCCTCGTCGTCGATCTGAGCAGCGAGCGCACGTAGCTGTGCGTCTGCCTTGCTGATGAGGTCGGGGACGAGTGCTTCGTCCTCGATAGCCGCCTGGAGTCCCAGGCTCTTGGCCTCGCCCGTCGCCTTGGCGACGAGTGCCGGCACCGTCGCGTCGGTCGCGACCGCGGCGTTGACCGCGAGGTTACGAGCCCGTCCGGCAGCCGTCTGTACGTCGCTCTCGTAGGCCTCGACGTCGATGTCGAGGTCCTCGGGATCGAACACGACGCCGTCAGCGACGACGGCACGCAGGTCGAGCCCGACTTCCTTGGGCTCGATCTCGAGTTCGTTCAGGACGTTTGCTAGCTCTGCCGACACTTCCCCCCCGGCCTCAAGTACCGTCGAGTCCTCAAGGACCTGGATCGAGCCGTCTTCGATCCGTGCGTTCGCGCCGACCTGCTGGAGTTCGCCGACGAACGGGCCGGGATCGATCCCGGTGTCACCTTCGGGGATGACGATGTCGTTCGGGGCGACCTCGCCTTCGTTAATCGGGGCCGGCGTCTTCGAGGCCTCGAGTTCTTTGTACAATTTAAATGGGTTGTCGTTCGTCGCGACCAACCCGACGTGGCCTTCGACGTGATCGACCAGCTGGTCGAGACCCACGTCCTCAAGCGCCCGGACCTGCAGCGTGTTGCGGCTCACCCGGATCGCAGCGGTGCCATGAAGATCACGGCGCATGTCCTGGAGCTGTTTCGACGGGATGCCGGTCAGCCCGACGATCCCGATCGACTCGTACTCGCCGAGGAGGTCGGCGAGCGCGTCGACTTCCTCACGTTTCCACTCCGGAAGGTTCTCGGTTTTGCGTCCTGCTTCGGCGCTCATTTAGACCACCTCCACAGACGGCCCCATCGTGGTCTTCACGTAGACCCCATCGATGTTCTGTGGGCCTTTCTCGAGGTCGGCGTGCAGCCGCCGGAGGATCACGTCGATGTTGTTTGCGATCTCCTCGGCGTCCATGTCCTCGGCACCGACGAGCGTGTGGAACGTTCGGCGGTCACCGGACCGGAGCTGCACGGTATTTTTGAGTCGGTTGACGGTTTCGACGACGTCGTCGTCGGGCGAGAGCGGATCTGGCATCTTCCCGCGTGGCCCGAGGATCGTCCCCAGGTGGCGAGCGATGTCTTGCATCATCGCCTCTTCGGCGATGAAGAAGTCCGTCTCGTCGGCCATGTCTTTGGCCTCGTCGTCTTCCAGGTCGGCGACGTCGTCACCAGAGAGGACGTCGTCCGCGACCTCTTCGGCGCGGACGGCGGTTTCCCCCTCGGCGATGACGACGATGCGGGTCTCCTGGCCGGTTCCAGCCGGCAGGACGACCGACTCGTCGACACGATTCGACGGTTCGTTAAGGTCAAGATCGCGCAAGTTGATCGCGAGGTCCACCGTCTCGGTAAAGTTCCGCTCCGGTGACTCCTCGAGTGCGCGAGTTACTGCTGTTTCGATATCCGAATCTGCCATCGTTCACCTCCGTAGTACGCAGGATGCTCCTACGGGTCAGTGAAACAGGCGAGGCCTGTCTCGGTTAGATGCAGTCCCATCGGAGACTTAAACCCGTCGAACCAGAGGGCCCGCGAAGGCGGTTGTCACGGTCTCCTGGATTCGTCTCTACGGCTTGGCCAGGACAACAACTGCACCTCGTGATGCTCACGCTGTCTGTGTTCGCCTCATCAGGTCCCAGCGAGTATATTGGCCTCGCTACGCCCGGCCAACCAACGAAAAACTCGTGTAACTCGTTTTTCGAGCCCTGTCCTCGGCTTACGCCTCGGCGAGCACGTCGTCGTACTCGCCGCCGTCGACTTTCTCTTTGAACTCGCGGGCGTCCTCGCCTTCGATGGTAACACCCATCGAGGCACAGGTGCCGACGACTTCTTTGGCGGCGTTTTTCGTGTCGTAGGCAAGCAGGTCTGGCTTTTTCTGCTCGGCGATGGTTTTGACCTGCTCGAGTGAGAGGTCAGCGACGAAGTTCTCCTGGGGTTCGCCGCTCCCGGTCTCGAAGCCGGCCTCGTCTTTGATCAGTGCGGCCGTCGGTGGCACACCGACGTCGATACTGAACGAGCCGTCTTCTTCGTACTCGACAGTAACGGGGACTTCGGTGCCGTCGAACGCTTCCGTCTGGTCGTTGATCTCCTGGACGACCGCCTGCACGTCGACGGGCGTCGGTCCAAGCTCTGGACCGAGCGGTGGGCCAGGGTTGGCCTGGCCACCCGGAACGAGCACTTCGATGGTTCCAGCCATATTCGGTAGAATCCGGGCGCGAGTTTTAAGGGTTGCTTTTTCCGGCAGTCTGTACGTGTGACCTGCCGTTTTCGGACGTCACTCACTCTCACAACACGCGCTGCGCCACTCGGCAAACGCCGTGAGGGCGTCTGTTTCGTCAAACCGCTCGAGACAGGGTACGTCATAGGGGTGGAGTTCCTCGATGCGGGCAACGAGGTCGTCGTACGCCTCTGGTGTCGTCTTCGCGAGCAAGACCACCTCTTCGTCGCGGTGGAGTTCACCATCCCAGCGGTACGTCGAGTGTACCGGCATCTGGGTTACGCAGGCAGCGAGGCGCTCCTCGACGAGTGTGCTGGCCAGGTCGTCTGCAGCCTCCGGCGGGGCAGTAATGTAGACCGTCGTCATCGTCACTGGGTTGGTGACTTAGCCCCAAAAGCGTCCCCCACAGCGCTCGAGAACGGCCTAGTCGTCTTCGACGACCGGATTGAACGTGCCATTAATGTCCCACTCATGTAAGCAGTGTGGGTTGCCGACCTGTTTTTCGTCGTCTTCGATGGCAATCTGCCAGCCGTCACAGTCGTCGTTCCAGTGTTCGACCCGCCCGCATCGCTCGCATACTCGTGCCGTTGGTGTTCTGACTCGAACGCTCATGCACAGTCGTGGGACCTGAACACATATAACAGTATTCTTGTGTGCTCGGGGGAGCGACCCGTCGGGCAACATTCCGGTGAATACTGAGGCTTATCTCGATAAGCCAACTCACCAGCCCCAATGGCGACACTCGAACGGATTCGCGTCCACCCGGTGAAATCACTCGACGCCGTGAGACTCAACGTGGCGACGATCCGCGAACACGGCGGGCTCTCCTGGGACCGGCGGTTTGCGATTATCAAAGCCGACGACAGTGACGATCCAGCCTACGTCAACGGGAAGAACGAACGGCAGATACACCGGCTGCGTGCCGACTTCGACCTCGAGGTCGAGACGATCACGATCGGCGAGTACACGGCGGCCGACCGCGAAACGTTCCATCTCGTCGACGACCGGGCGGCTCTCGAGGCGTGGCTCGGCGACTACGTTGGCTACCCTGTCTCGCTCATCGAGAACGATCGGGGTGGGTTTCCTGACGACACCGACGCCGCCGGCCCCACGCTCATCAGTCAGGCTACCATCGAAGCCGTTGCCGACTGGTTTCCCGAGATCGATGCCGAGGAGATGTGTCGCCGGCTCCGACCGAACCTGATCGTCGATGGTGTCCCTGCCTTCTGGGAGGATCGCCTCTACGAGTCACCGGAGACCGTCGTTTCGTTCCAGATCGGCGACGCCACCCTCCATGGGGTCAACCCCTGTCAGCGCTGTGTCGTTCCAACGCGTCATCCCGACACCGGCACAGAGACGGATGGCTTCCGGGAGACGTTCGTCGAGCGACGAGAAGCGACACTCCCGGCGTGGGCCAGCGAGGACTGGTTCGATCACTACTTCCGACTCATGGTCAACACACGCGTGCCCGAATCAACTGTTGGCAGTGACCTGACAGTCGGGGATCGACTCGACCTCGGCGAGGTCGTTGACGCCTGAGCTGGCTACTCGCCTGCTGACTCCTCGAGGATCTCGTCACCGGGTTCGTTCGGTGCACCGATCGCTAGCACACGGCTTTCCTCGACGGCCTCGAGTTGTCGCCACGTCTCCGGGGGCACGACCAGAACCTCCTCGGTCCCAAGTTCGCGCACCTCTCGTTTCTCGCCCCGCTCGAGGGTCACGTCGACAGTTCCCTCGAGAACGAGATACAGTTCTTCTTGGGTTTCGTGGCGGTGAAACCCGTTTTCCTCGCCGGCTTCGAACTGCCAGACGCTCGGGCGCAGGTTCTCAGGCTGGAGTTCGAGCCCGACTGGCAGCAGCGTCGGCGCGATGTCCTCAAGGTCGCGTGGCTCGACGGCTGTGAGATCGACGTGGTCGTACATGCTGGGCGCTCCAACGACCGACTGGAAAAAGCCCGGTGTAACTGCCCATTTGTCCAGAAGTAAATCGAATACAATCGCTCGATATTGTGTGATCGTCTCTGTACAGAACTCTTTTGATGCGGTCTGGTAACATATGTGTATGGTTTACACTGATCCCTACGATCCCGACCAGCCGTATGTCACGTGTCTCGAGTGTGGATTCCGGGAGACAGGCGACTACACGGCGTGCCCGAACTGTGACGGCCGCGTTCGCAACATCGCGGTCCCGCGAGAGTAGTCTCTAATCGAAATCGGGCAGGTCCTCAGGGGGTTCGTACTCGGCTTCCCAGTCGATATACTCGTCTTTGAGGTGTTCACAGACGATCTGGCCGAAGCTGGTGAGTTCGGCGTTGATCGAGGAGACGGTTCCCCACGTGTCGAGGTCGGGATGATACTCGCGTGCCTGCCAGTCCTCGGGGATGCCGGGGGCGTGATACCCCACACGGTCTGCGAAATCGTCCCAGAAGAAATCGTACTCCGCGAATAACTCGAGGTCGGTTGCGATCGTAAACTCCCGTTCGGTCAGATCGGCGTCGACGCGCCAGGCCTCGAAGGCTTCCTCCCAGGCACCCGCTTCGAGGAATTCCTGGAGTTCCTCGCGACGATAATCGACCTCGGTGCCGCCGCTGATCGTCGCGTCCTCGTACTCGTTCGGATCGACGAACTCGAGTTCGGGTGGGGCCGGTGGCTCGACCTCAAGTGTCATGCTGTTCCGTTTGGGTGGTCGCGGGAAAAGCATTCCCTACAGTTATTTGCTCCAGGCAGGTACACTCGGTATGGCCGAGGACGGCTCATACAGTCTCGTCGAACTCTTCGTTCTCAAGTTCGTCCTCGCAGACGTCGTCATCATCTTCGCGTTGCTCCTCGCTGGGCCACTGTATGCCGTTGCGATCACGGCCCTGTTCGTCCTCAGCTTTCTGCTGCTCTGGTATCTGACCCGAGACGACGAGCCCGTCGACGAGTCGCCAACAGACCCCGTCACCGCCTTACAGCGGCGGTATGCCGACGGCGAGCTGACCGAGGCCGAGTTCGAGGCCCGCCTCGAGACACTCATCGAGTCGAACGAGCGCGCGAGCGAGGCCGGTGTCGACACTGCAGCGCTCGACCTCGAGCGCCGGTAGCGACCCAAACACTCAACAGACGTCGATCCAAGCATCGGACGATGACGGAGTTCGATGCGGTGATTCTCGACGTCGACGGCACCATCGTCCGCGGCGAGGAGCTGCTACCGGGAGTGACCGAGGGCATCCAGGCGATCGTCGATGCGGGCTGTGAGCTGTTGTTGTTTTCGAACAATCCCACCCGCGACGGCGACCACTACCGGGGGCTGCTGGCCCGACACGGGATCGAGACGGCGACGGTTCCGGCGTTCACGTCGGCGACGCTCGCCGCGACGTTCCTCACCGAAACCCACCCCGACGAGCGGATCTTCCTTGTCGGCAGCGACCGACTGGCGACGATTCTCGAGGCGGCCGGCGTCGACCTCACCGACGAGCCAACTGCTGCAGACGTCGTTCTTGGCTCATACGATCCGGACTTTTCGTACGATCAACTGAACGGCACAATCGACGCACTCACGGGTGAAACACCCTTCTACGGTACCGATCCGGACCCAACGATTCCAACCGACACGGGCGAGGTGCCGGGGACCGGGGCGGTCCTTGCCGCGATGGAAGCCGTCGCGGGCCGTCCGCCGGATGCAATCCTCGGTAAGCCATCAGCGATCGCCGCCGAGGTCGTACTGTCGACACTCACGGCCGAGCCGCCCCGGACGCTCGTCGTCGGTGATCGACTGGATACGGACATCGCACTCGGAAAGCGAGCCGGGCTATCGACTGCCGTCGTCCTGACTGGGATTACCGATCGAGCGGCCCTTGAGTCTGCCTCGGTCGAGCCAGATGTGGTCCTCGAGTCGCTTGGCGAGGTCGATCGACTCCTCGAGTGAGTGGTGGCTCTCAGCCACTGGGTGGTTCGATACCCCTAAACGTCGGGGCCGAGTTGACCCGCCAATGAGTGACGCAGGCGACGCCGACGTGCCGACGCCACCGCCGGCGTCGGGCGACGGAGTCGGGTCTGTTACGGTACTTGGGACGGCACACGTCTCACAGGCGAGCGTCGACGATGTCCACGAGGCCGTCGATCGCGAGCAGCCGGACGTAGTAGCGGTCGAACTCGACGAGGGGCGGTATCGCCAGATGCAGGGCGGAACGCCCGAGGACATCGAAGCCAAAGACCTCCTCTCGGGGAACACGGTCTTTCAGTTTCTCGCCTACTGGATGCTCTCGTATGTCCAGTCACGGCTTGGCGATCAGTTCGACGTCGAACCTGGCGCGGATATGCAAGCGGGGATCGAGGCAGCCGAGCGCAACGGCGCTGGGGTCGCCCTCGTCGACCGGGATATCCAGGTGACGATCCAGCGGTTCTGGCGGCGACTCTCTGCCGTCGAGAAGCTGAAGATGGTCGGTGGGTTAGCTCTCGGTGTTACCGATCCGCGGACGATCGGGCTCGGTGTCGGGATCGCCGTCGGAATCTTCCTCGGGCTCGTCACGAGCCTCTTTCTCGCCCCACTGGTTGGCTTCGGAGAGGCGACGCTACTCGGGGTGACCGATCCCGGCGTCCTCCAGCTTGCCGGTGGGGTGGGACTCGGTGCACTCGTCGGTGCCCTCCTTGGCTTTCTGTTTTTACCCACACTCGAGTCTGCGACCAAGCTCTCGGGTGGTCTCCTCTCTGGCTCGAGTGCCAGGTTGCTGGGTGGCGTCGCCATCGGTGTCGTCGGCTGTCTCACACTCGTCGTCAGCGGGACGTTCGTCGGCCCGTTTTCGGCAGCCCGGTTCGAGGCGGCTGGTGTCTACACGATCCGGGGTGGTGTCGGGCTCGTCGCAGGGATCGGGTTCGGTGCTGTCCTCGGCAGTGTCCTCGGAGTGGTACTCGGCCGAGTGGGTGATGACCACGAGGAACTCGAAGAGATCGACATCGAGCAGATGACCGATGGCGATGTCGTCGCGGCGATGATGGAGGAGTTCAGGCAGTTCAGTCCACGGGGTGCAAATGCGTTGATCGACGAGCGAGACGCCTACATCGCACACAACTTGCATGCCCTACGCAGTCAGGGCTACGACGTCCTCGCGGTCGTTGGCGCGGGCCACAAGGCCGGTATCGATCGGTATCTCGAGAGCCCCGAGTCACTCCCGCCCATGGAGTCATTGACTGGGACGGCCTCGAGTCGGCGGTTCTCCCCGTTGAAGCTCTTTGGCTATCTCGTCATGCTCGCGTTCTTCGGCTTTTTCTTCCTGTTGATCATGGCGGGCGTCCAGAACACCTTCCTGCTCCAGTTGTTCCTCGCCTGGTTCCTGTTCAATGGGATCTTTGCGTTCACACTCGCCCGGCTCGCGGGCGCTCGCTGGACGAGTGCGGGTGTCGGTGGCCTCGTCGCCTGGCTCACGAGTATCAACCCGATGTTGGCACCTGGCTGGTTCACTGGCTACGTCGAACTGCGCCACCGGCCAGTAAACGTCGGGGACATCCAGCGGCTGAACGAGATCGTCGACGACACGACCCAGCCGATCGGCGACGCGATGTCGAAGATGTTAGACGTCCCGCTCTTTCGGCTCATTATGATCGTTGCCCTGACCAACGTCGGGAGTCTGATCGCCACGCTGTTGTTCCCGATTGCCGTTTTGCCGTGGCTCGCCCCGGAGATCGGTGGCGTCGATGCGCTCATGAGTGAACTGTTCCAGGGAGCCGAAAACAGCCTCGAGCTGATTCGGGGGGTTCTCACGTGAGCCTCGGCCGCACACAGCGTCCAGAGCCACAGCTGACGTTCAGTGACAAGGAGCTGCGTGACCTCGCGGTCGCCTGGATCGTCCTGAGCGTTGCGTTTGCGCTCTTACTCGCCCCGGTTCACCGCGGGCTGGCCGACCCCGGTACCTTCCTCACCATGACGGGGCTGAGCTTTGTCACCGTCGGCGTCGCCTTCTTGCTCCACGAACTCGCCCACAAGGTCGTCGCCGTCGAGTACGGCCAGCTTGCGGAGTTCCGGGCCGACTACCAGATGCTGTTCTTGGCGGTTATGAGCGCACTGATCGGGTTTTTGGTGGCTGCACCGGGTGCCGTCTACCACCGCGGACGGATCACGGTCGAAGAAAACGGTCACATCGCGCTGGCAGGTCCCGTAACCAATCACCTGCTTGCCCTGCTCTTTGCCCCGCTCATGCTCTTTCCGGGCCTCATCGGCCAGATCGGCCACATGGGCGTCCTCATCAACCTCTTTCTGGCCGCGTTCAATCTGATCCCGTTCGGACCACTCGATGGCAACACGGTCAAGGCCTGGAGCACGCCCGTTTTCGCCGTGAGCTTCGGTGTGAGTCTCCTCGCCCTGATCGGCGTGTTCGTCCTCTTTGGGCTCCCGTTCTGACCCGGGACCGGTGACCTTTTGCTCGGGCCACCCAGTCGTTTTCACATGACTGAGGACTCGGAGGGACTGACCTACGCAGAGACGGGGGTCGATATCGACGCCAGCGAGGACGCCACCGCCGCCTTACTCGAGGCGTTCGGCAGCGGCCTCACCACCGAGTATGCCGGCTTACTCGACATCGGCGACCAATATCTCGCACTGGCAACTGACGGCGTCGGAACGAAACTCCTCGTCGCCGAAGCGATGGACGACTTCTCGACGATCGGCATCGACTGCATCGCGATGAACGTCAACGACCTCGTCGCTGCCGGGGTCGAACCTGTCGCCTTCGTCGACTACTTGGCGATCGACGAGCCAGACGACGAGCTGACAAACGAGATCGGCGAGGGGCTCGCCGTTGGCCTTGAGCAATCGGGGATGACCCTGCTCGGTGGGGAAACTGCCGTGATGCCCGAGGTCGTAAGCGGGTTCGACCTCGCGGGGACGTGTGCCGGCCTCGCTCAAAAAGACGAGTTGCTTCCGGGTGAGGCTGCAGTCGGCGACGTCCTCGTCGGCTTCGCATCGAACGGCATCCACTCCAATGGGCTCACGCTCGCTCGGAAGGCAGTCACCCGTGCCCACGAGTACACCGACCCGTTCCCACCGGAGCCCGACCACACGATCGGTGCGGAACTGCTGCGGCCGACCCGGATCTACACCGACCTCCTCGAGCCGATGTGCGCCCACGACGTCACGGCAGCAGCCCACGTGACTGGTGGTGGCTGGACGAACCTGCTACGGATGGGCGAGCGTCGCTACGTGATCGATGACCCACTGCCTGCACAGCCGGTGTTCGATTTCGTCCAGGAAGAAGGCGACGTCGCCGACGAAGAGATGCATCGCACCTTCAACATGGGGACCGGGTTCGTCGTCGCCGTTCCCGAAGCCAGCGCCGACGACCTCGTTGCGGCGACCGACGGTCGCCGGATCGGCCGCGTCGAGGAGGGCCAGGGTGTCGACATCCGCGGACTGACACTGTCCTGAGTCGTCGGCCCGCGAACGCTGTCCGGGAAGCGGGTGGTTGCGTGCTGCTATAGTTTTTATTCGATGACGAGGCAGGCGTAACTATGGATCGACGACAGTTCGTCACGACAGCAATGGTATCGGCGACAGCAGCACTCGCTGGATGTCTTTCCAGCGGCGACACCATCTCGACAGAACTCGAGGATGGCGACAGCGAATCGTTCGAAGCGAGTGATGGCGACGAGTTCGAAGCGACGATCGAAGTGCTCGACGGCGACGAGGTCGACGTCCAGGTCCGGTATGACACTGACCGCTCGATCGAAGAGATCGACGATGAGGAGTCTGCGATGGGGGCGATGGGCGGGACGATGCAGGGGCCGGTTCTCTCGGAGACGGTCGACGACGAGGCCAGCGAGGAGTTCGATGTGAGTGCCGACGGCTACTACGAGGTGTCGGTCGACGGCGGAACCGCTGACGTGACGATCGACTGAGATCACGGACAAAACCCACACCCAGCTCGAAGAAACTCAGCGATCGGCTCCTGTTCGATCGACCGGTCGATCGAGCGCAGCGAGTAGCTGATCGTACTCCTCGTCACTGTAGGCGATTAGCCGCACGTCTGTGAGTGTCTCTGGCTCGTAAGACTCGATCTCGTCGGCGATCAGTTCGACGCCGTCCTCGAGGTCGAAGCCGGCGACGCCACAGCCGAGTGCTGGGAGAACGAGTGAGTCACACTCACGGTCGTCGGCTGCTGTGAGTGCGTTTCGGGTCGCCTCACGAATGCTTGCGGCGGTCGCCTGTCGGTCCCCGTAGTGGGGCATTGCAGCGGCGTGGATCACGTACTCGGCGTCGAGGTCGTAGGCGTCCGTGACCGCAACCGCCCCGAGGTCGATCGGTCCCTGCGCGGTCGCCTCGTCGGTGATCGCGTCGCCGGCTGCGCGACGAAGTGCGCCCGCGACGCCCGATCCCATCTCGAGGCTCGTTCCGGCGGCGTTGACCAGTGCATCTGCTGACTGGGCAGCGATGTCACCCTGGACGAGGTCGAACTCCATACACAATCGTTTGCCCCGCGTTCTGGTAACCGTGTTGTCGTGGCGTGGCCTATTTATGTTGAACTGACTGATCGGCCAGAGACAGTGAGTGTGTGGTTACAAATCGATACTGTGGTCGCTATTGAAACGGAAACCAACTCCCAGTGTCGGAGTCTCACCACAACCTTTTTAGATTTAGGCCAACCTAACTTCTCTCGATGGACGCCTCTCCCCACGAAGCGACGACCGACGACGCGGAGCCGCCCGCTCCCGCAGTTGTCGTTACCAGCCACGAGACACGGCCCGGAAAGACTGTCTTTACCGAACGGAATAACACCGACGGCTGGATTGCGACTGATCTGACGGTCCCTCTCGCGCGATAATTACCAGCTTCGGCGTTTCCCGACTGTGAGCTCTGTTGTGCATTGCTCACACACCACGGCGAAACACCCCTTTGTGTATAATCAGTAGTGGTTCCTGTATGACGACACGAGAACTGTACGGTCGCCAGTCCTGCCCGTACTCAGAAAAGGTCCGGAAGACACTCGAGGAACTCGACCTCGCCTACGAGGAGACGAACGTGCCGGAGAAACACGCCGACCGCACCGAGGTCGAAAACCGAACTGGACAGACAGGCGTCCCGATTCTGTTCGACCCAAACCTCGAAGACGACTGGCTCGATGACAGCATGGCGATCGTCGACTTTCTCGAAGAAACCTACGGGTAGCTTACTCGAGGCGGGCTTGTACAGTTTCGAGGGCTTCCTGTTGGGTTTCGTTGGCGTCGTTGATCTCGGCGACCTCACTCGAGATCCGGGTTGCCTTCGAGGCTGCTTCGTCGATCATCATCGAGAGCATCTCGACGCTTGAGGCCTGTTGATCGGTTGCGTTCTCGATCTCGTCTAACCCGTCGGCGACCTCGGCACTGAGGTGGGCGATCTCGTCGAATGTCTGGACGGCTTCGTCGACCTCGGTCGAGCCTGCCGTCGCTTCGGCTTTGACCTCTTCGAGTTCGGATCGTGATTCCTGGGTACGCTTTTGGACAGCACGCACCAGTGACTCGATCTCTTCGGCGTGGGTTTTGCTCTGTTCGGCGAGCGATTTGACCTCATCGGCAACGATTGCGAACCGTGCGCCGCCCTCGCCAGCGCGGGCGGCTTCGATCGAGGCGTTGATCGCGATCAGGTTCGTCTGATCGGCGATGTCGTTGAGTACCTCGACGACGCGGTCGATCTCGTCGGTTCGCTCATCGAGGTCGGTCATCGTCTCGAGGACGGCAACGTTCCCTTCTCTCACTCGTTCGATCCGGTTGGCGATCCGGTGGGCCTGCTGTGAGCCATCGTCGGCCAGCGCCCGGGCCTCGTCACTGCGTTCGCTGACAGTCGTCGCGGTCGACACGATGTCGTCGACGCCAGCACTCACGTCGGCGATTTCGCTCGCGATGTGTTCGGTGTTGTCGGACTGTTGTTTGGTGAGTGTCTCGATCTCGAAGGAGCTCTCGTTGATCTCCTCGGCGCGTTCTGCGATGGCCTCGATCTGTTCGCGTAGCTGTCTGGGACGGCTGGATGTGTCGACCTCGGTGGTCGGCGTCAGTACGTGTACGTCCTGGGTCACGACTCGGGTGAACGCCGCCAACTGCGTCGGTGAAATATCGCCGTCGCCCTCGAGTACCGATGCTGCACTGGCAACGAGCCTCGACTGGACAGCTGCGATTGCCGTCCTGACAGACGATGGATCGACCGCTGTTGAGGCAAGTTCCTGACGGAGGCTCCCCAGTGCTGGCGGGCCCGTTTCGATCACCGATTCGAAGTAGTCTCGACAGACCGATTCGAGCATGCTGGGTGCGCCCTCAAGCTGTGTGTCGATCGTCTCGGAGACGACGGTAGCGATGTCATCGACTGCCTCCGTACAAACTGTAGCAGCCGCTTCCCGGTCGACTTCCTCGGAGAGTCGGTGTACTGACCCGGCGTGAGTGTTGCCCATGAGCGTACTGATACTGTGGGTACTGTGATTATAATTGGGGATGAGAATTACCAAAATTGAAATACAAATTGGGTACGCTCCCGGTTTACTTCATAGCGAGAGCGTCCCGCCGCTCACGCCGGGGCGGATGTCATAGTGGGTCGGGTGGCCGACTCAGTGTGTCGCGTTTTCGAGGACGAGGGTATCGTCTTCGAGGTAGTGTTCGAAGTGATGGCCGTCCTCTTCGGTGGTGACGAGGATCTCTCGGAGAATCTCTGCGGTTGCGTAGTCGCCGAGGTTCTCGGCGAGTTCGATGCTGTCACGCAGAGACTCGATGATGTCGCCGTACATTTCGAGGTCGTGTTCCATCATCGTCCGGATATCGTAGACGTCCTCGCCCTCGAATTCGACCGTCGCGCGGCTTTCGAGATTGCTCGGGCCGGAGACTGGAACACCACCAAGAGCCTGGGCGCGCTCGGCGATCACGTCGGCGGCCTCCTCGACATTCTCGTAGGCTTCCGCAAAGAACTCGTGCAGTGGCAGAAATTCCGCGCCTTCGACGACCCAGTGGTGTTTCTTGAGCTGGTGATAGAGGACGTAGGCGTTTGCGAGCTCGGTGTTGAGCGCGTCGACGATTTGTGCTGCTTTCTCTTGATCGAGTCGGAGACTGTTCTCTTCGACGGCGTCGGCGGATTGACGGACTGTCTTCTGGGTACTCATCGTGGTTCTCACTACACAGTCATGCCACTTAAAGCCTTCCCAGGACAAAACAATGATTTCCGAACCAGAAAAAATCTTTTCCTAAATGGAAGCAAACAGATGTTTTAGTTATGTCAAATAGGGCCGGTAGAAAGAACCACATGATGAAAAATTAGTGTTTCAGCAGTGAGTAACCATTTTGAGCTTGGAACCTGAACGGGGGGTATGGAATTGCACGCCGAACAGCGCCGGGAGCAACCCTTCGTCGACGGTGAGTGGTGTAACACCGAGTCCGAACTCGCTGTCACCGACCTCGCCGATGGAGGGACGTTTACCCGAATCGCTGCCGCCGGTCCCGACCACGTAGAGCAGGCTCTCGCGGCCGCCGAGGCCCGCAAACCCGAACTCCGCAAGACCACCGTCGTCGAACGCGCGACGTGGTGTGAAGAGATAGCCGCCGGTATCCGTGACCGTACCGACGAGCTCGCTGACGTCATCGTTCGCGAGGCCGGGAAACCGATTTCTTCGGCTCGCGGCGAGGTCGCCCAGGCCGCAGAGCGGTTCGACCGCGCAGCCGAAGAGGCCCGCAACATCGTCAGCAAAGGCGAGTTCCGTGAGGGCTCGACGGCCGGTCACGAAGGCTGGCAGGCGATCGTCAAACATGAGCCGGTCGGTGCCGTCCTCTGTATCGCCCCTTATAATTACCCCCTTGCGACGACGGCCCTTCAGGTCGCGCCTGCACTGGCTGCTGGCAACAGCGTCCTGTTGAAACCAGCCTCCGCGACGCCGATCTCTGCGGCGATCCTCACCGAGATCATCGCCGACGTCGATGCGATTCCGGACGGCACCTTTAATTTCTTGCCGGGTTCGAGCAGCGAGATCGGTGATCTGCTGGCCGGTGACGACCGCATCAACGCGATTGCGATGACTGGCTCTTCTGGTGCTGGGGCCCACGTCGCCGAAGAATCCGGGATGGTCACGCTCCACATGGAACTCGGGGGCAACGCTCCTGCCATCGTCTTCCCGGATGCCGACCTCACCGACGTCGCTGGCAACTGTGTCAAAGGTTCGCTGAAATACGCCGGCCAGCGCTGTTCGGCCGTCTCCCGTGTCCTCGCACACGAATCAGTCCACGACGAGCTCTGCGAGCAACTCGAGCGCGAGATGGACGCCTGGGCCGCAGGTGACCTCTTCGATGAGTCGACCGCCTTCGGGCCGCTCATCGACGAGAGCCAGGCCGAGTGGGTCGAAGAACTCGTCGAGGACGCCGTCGACCGCGGTGCCGACCTCGTCACTGGTGGGAACCGGCGCGCCCCCGAAGGCGTTCCCGAGGAACTCGCTGACCAGTACTTCGAGCCGACGATCCTCGCGAACGTCCCCCACGACGCTCGAATTATCGAGGAAGAACAGTTCGGTCCCGTTGCCGTCCTGACGACCTTCGAGGACGAAGACGAAGCCCTCGCACTCGCAAACGGCTCCGACCTCGCACTCGACGCTGCCGTCTTCACGAGTGATTACGACCGAGCACTCCGAGTTGCCGACCGCGTCGACGCCGGTGCCGTCCGTATCAACGGTGCTCCAAGCCACGGAATGGGTGACGTTCCTTTCGGCGGTAACAAACGCTCGGGAATCGGCCGTGAAGGGCTCGACTCGACCATCCACGAGCTGATGCGCGAGAAGAGCATCGTCCTCTAGGGCGTAGAAAACAACTCGCTCGACGGCCGATCACGTCCGTCCCGTTCGGGACTTGTGGCGGCAAGAATACCTATATCGGTTGGCGACCAGCATCTGGTATGCAGTTCAGCGGGGAGTTCCCGGAATCGCTCGTCCGGTCACGCCGACTCTCTGCGTACAGCCGTGAGCAGTTGCGGACGCTCAACCGAGGAATCGAACTCGAGCGGCTGCTCCACGATCAGTTTATTCGAACCTACACCGACTTCGATAGCTTCGACGCGTTCGCCGCCGCCTGTCCGCTCTGTCTCGAGACCGCCGAGCCGACTGAGTTCACTCGGAGTGCAGCGGTGCACGTCTTCGTTCGTCACACCACCGATTTCGAGGGGACGACGGACTTGCTTCGGAACGCGGTCGCCGACTTCGTCAACGAGTGATGAGGGGCCAACAGCTACAGATCTCGAGCTCGATAGCCGCCGGTATGACAGTCAACTCGTCGCCGGCCGTCCTCGTGGCCGGCGAGACGTTGATCGATTTTTTGCCGGCGCGGGCTGGTCCGCTCACCGAGGTCGCTGCGTTCGACCGACGGCCCGGTGGCGCACCGGCCAACGTCGCCGTTGGTCTCGCAACGCTCGATGTGCCGCCACTGTTCTGGACGCGCGTCGGCGAGGACTCCTTCGGTCGGTATCTCACTGGTGTTCTTGCCGACCACGACATCCCTGATCGGTTCGTCGTCCGTGACCCAGAAGCACAGACGACGCTGGCGTTCGTCACCCACGACGAGGCGGGCGATCGGGCGTTTACGTTCTACCGGGACGGAACCGCAGACACCTGCCTCGAGCCGGGGCGGGTCGACGACGCGACGCTTTCGACCTGTGAGTGGGTTCACGCCGGTGGTGTCACGCTGGCTGCCGGGCGCTCCCGGGCGGCGACGCTCGACCTCCTCGAGCGAGCGGTCGAGGCGGGCTGTACCGTCTCGTTCGATCCGAACGTTCGTCGGGAACTCTGGCCAGACGTGGAGACGTGTGCGGCAGTCTGTCAGGACGCACTCGAGTACGTCGACGTCTGTAAAGCAACGGCGGCCGAACTCTACGCACTCGGGTTCAGCGGTGACGAGCCAACGGCCGTCGCTCGCAACGTCCTCGCTGCCGGCCCGCATACGTGTGTTCTCACCCGCGGAAGCGAGGGTGCAGTCGTGGCAGCCGACGGTCGCGCTCCGTGGAACGGGACACCCGACAAGCTCACAGCACAGCCGGTGACGCTCGCTGCCGACGGTTACGAGGTCGATGTCGTCGACACCACGGGTGCTGGCGATGCCTTCGTTGCGGGGATGATCACGGCCCTCCGTGAGTCCCAGCCGCTCGCCGAGATGCTGTCGGTTGCGTGTGCGGTTGCTGCGGCGGCGACGACCGAGGCCGGTGGGATGACTGCCCTCCCGTCTCGAACAGCTGTCGACGCGATCCGCGAGTAAGGTGCTTGCACGTGCAAGCTAACCGCGTAGGTCGGTTCCGTCCGCGCATATGGTATGTTCGAGACGGCCCGCAATGGGGTCGCGTTCGGGAAGGAAGTTCTGGCAGGCTTCCAGGCGAAGAACGTCCCCTTTATGGCGGCGAGCATCGCGTTTCAGGCGTTTCTCTCTTTGCTCCCGTTGCTCATCTTGCTCTTTTTTCTCGTGACGGTCCTCGGTGACGAGGCCACTGCCGACCAGGCTGTCGCCGCGACACAGGGTTTCCTGCCAGAGAGTGGGCAACTCCTGATTGCGGAGTCGATCGAGGAATCACCCGCGACCGCCGGCTCGACGCTCATCGGTCTGGTCGTGCTGGTCTGGGGTTCGCTGAAGATTTTTCGGGGACTGGACACCGCCTTCTCTGAGATCTATGACACCACTGCAGCGGGCTCGTTTCTCCACGGCCTGCGAAACGCACTGGTCGTCTTCGGCGGCGTTGGCGGTGCGATCCTGGCTGCAGTGCTTGCTGGGGTCGGATTCGCCCTCCTTCCATCGTTCCCGTTCATGGGGATCGCCCAGTCTGGGATCTTGCTCGTCGTTCTCGGGCTCGCGTTCTTTCCCCTTTATTACTATCTGCCGGATGTCGACCTCCAGGCGAGACAGGTATTGCCCGGTGTCGCCATCGCTGCGCTCGGCTGGATGGCACTCCAGTCACTGTTCCGGGTGTACGTCCGGTTTGCAGCCGAATCAGAGGCCGCCGACCCACTCGGGGCGATTATCCTCCTGCTCACCTGGCTTTATTTTGGTGGGCTCCTCTTGCTCGGTGGAGCCGTCTTCAACGCCGTCGGGACCGGTCACCTCCGTCCAAACGAGGCCGACGACGAGTCGACCCGCGACGTAGAACGGACAGCCCTCGACCGCGACGTAGCACGGCTACAATCCCGACTCGAGACGATCGAGCGCGAACGCGACCAGCTCAACCACGACCTCGAAGCCCAACGAACGCGTCGGTACCGACTTGAGGACGAACTCGACGACCTCCGCGACCGGAATACGGAACTCGAGACGAGAGCAGAACGGCTCGAGGTCGCTCTGGAGCGTCGCGC
>LKMJ01001537.1_pt1 | contig 20513 bp, 23 predicted proteins | sample 643391 | NCBI WGS metagenome assembly LKMJ01 (sample SAMN04112250, study PRJNA286221) | soda lake metagenome | biome: soda lake; feature: Kulunda Steppe; material: water; isolation source: sample PL-Br10 brine of Picturesque Lake | place: Russia: Kulunda steppe | collected 2010-07 | reverse complement strand
GTTAACAATTGCCTGGACAGGAAATGGCCCAATGAATTTAGGCAAAAATTTCCTGGTGCCTTGTGCCCTGAATGTCAAATTACGTGTGCTGAGCAACACCTTGTCACCCACTGAATAAGTAACATCGTGCCTGTGGATGTCAGCATATGCTTCTTAGAGCATATGCCTCTGCCTTTCCTGCGCCTTGCGTAAGTTGTGCTGGACCTTGATGATGGTCTGCTGAAGTTGGGAAGCAAAGAGCCTTGCTGCAGGAACATCACTGTCAGTCTGAATTGTGACTGGTGTACGTGGATGTTGGCCTTGCATGAGGAAAGCAGGTGTTTCCCCAGTGCTTTCATTCACTGAATTATTGACAGCAAATTCCGCAGCTGGTAATAAATCATCACAATCCGTTTGGTCGGGTGCGATGTAATGCCTGATTATATCCTTCAGAACAGAATTATATTTTTCCGTCTGGCCATCTGTGTGCGGATGAAACGCATGCAGCAATTGTGTCAGTCAGCAAAGTCGGGGTCTGAGCCGACTGCTGAGCCTGGGTTGCCTGTGGCTGTGCCTGGGCCTGAGCCGGCTGCTGAGCCTGTGCCTGTCCGGAAGCCTGTCCGGATTGCCTCATATTCGCTGCTGTCTGCAGTCGAAGGGAAGTACGCTGGGCAGGCGGGTGGGTGCCTTGCCCAAGTTCCTGGGGGGTGCCATCCCCCCTGCTTCGATACCAGATGTAAGGAACGCTATGAAGAAGGTCTTTTATGGGCTGGCCGGGGAATGATCCCGGTTAATGAACTGGCCTGACCCCAGTCCAGCCCGAAGCCTGAGCCTGGTGGTTGGTTAGGTAGTTGGAGGTGATCTGGTGATCAAGGAAAGCCTGGTTTCGTTACATTCAGGCAATGGCTCGCAACTTAGTATGCTCTTTTAAGACAATCCTGGTATTAATCTAGGAAATGGGGATAAAGCTTGAGCTTGAATTGATTTAAATCTGTTAGGAAGTTTGCTCTGCCTGTAGCTTTCTCTGCTGGCCTCGGGACACTTGTTCACTCTTATTGCACAGCCCTGGGATAATAATAATAGGGTATCATGGCAACGGCAATGGGTGCCAGGACTTTGTCAGATATGTAGCTCTTTTAGGCTTTTGTTCGCCCCCAATGCCCTGGCTAAGGCCTGAGCTCAAACTTAAAATGGACTGAGAGAGTTCATAATTCAATCAGGATTTTTCTCAAGCTATCTCCTCTGTAAGCTGGTGGATGTAGCTGTCAATAGGTATGAGAGTGAAATCTACATGTGAGGGAAAATGCGTGAAGCTTTCCAGATTTGGGCTCGGCTGCCCCCCTCTGCTAATCTTGCAAAAGCTTGTCATGCAACTAAGGTAGACGTTGATTGTATGTGCATGCATCCTTGCATGCATGGAAGGAACATGCACGTGACAGGTGAGCTGAGCCCTTTTTCTAAGCCAATGCCATGGCCTATAGCAGTACCATCCATGTGTAGAAAGCAAAACTTCGAAAGGATTCCATGCAAATACACTCCATCCCATTTCTTGTAAATACAGAGCTCTAGGAAGTCTAGCAGGTAACCTAGACCTTTTTCATTGTTGGACCCACTGCTGCTGCTGCTGCTGCTGCTGCTGCTGCTGCCGAACGGCCCAGCCTGCTTACTGCTTACTGCTTACTTTACTGCTACCCCCCCTCCCTTTCTCTGCATCTGCCTGGGAAAGGGGGATTTTATCTGTCTATGCATTCTTGTTCCCTAAACTTTTTTCTCGAACTTGTGAAACATGTCAAAGGTTAGTGCCTCTCCACTGGGGAATTGTGTGTTTGTATGCAGTGGGCTGATGAGTTTGGGGGTATCTACCGCGTGAACCTTGGAGGGACAACATACGTCATCAGTGATGCACAGCTCGCCAACACAATCCTGTCTATGCGCGGGGAGGGAAAACTCCTGAAAGCATCACAAGTAGGTGGAACAGCTTGCCAAGACAATTTGATCAACATGAGGATGAAAGAGTTGCCTTCACAAAACATATCACAAGCAGCTGCTACAAGAGCACTTAAAATCTTGAGGAGTGCCTCTGAGTGTGTCTAACAATCGTGCTAAAGGTGCTAAGTATGCAGCACTCTTCTTCCTTGAATCTGCGTTTGTACACATATGAACCAAAGAGAGATGCGCAGCTATGACGTCTCTACTTCTTCTCAGTGTGTGTCAAGTAGCATTTGTTCAGCATGTCAGTGGCTGTTGGCACATGATGTCTGTTGCCCAGCATTCAACATTGGCTGCTAACCATTTAAATGAATTGAAAATGTTTACCGGGTGCCACTGAACCATTTAAATGGTTTAAATGGTTTAAATGGTAACTGAACCATTTAAATGAATTGAAAATGTTTACCGGGTGCCACTGCAATGCAACCATGTACCCTGACAGGTGTACGAGCCAAGTTACGAGGTGCGGTTTCTGTCCCCAACTTGGAGCTGCAGCGAAGCTTTCAAACACATTTTTCAGTTCACATTGATGTGCAGCAATGATTGGCCTTGGGCATGACCTAATGCATGCTTTACGTGATGAATTTGTAAATGATGAGCGCATGTGCAATGCCTTCTTATGCTAGCCTATGTGCTTCTTAAACGCAGCTGTCATTTGGCAGCTCGTCTATATTTAATAATACTGAGGAGGGCGAGTACTACTACACATGGTAGGTCCCTAAGCAGAGCCTTGTTCATAATTGCACTCTTGCTTGCTGCCACTTGATATGGATTCCAGCTGCTTGCAGCAAGTGTTTCATGTAAATGTATTCTGCACTGCTGCCTGTTGACCCTGAACTGCGTTCTGCTTAGCTGGCATCTAGCATGCCTACAACTATGTCATGACAGAGCATTATGTATCTGCAAGAGAGTGCTTACCTGGATGCTTAGCAATGATCGGCTGGAGGCTCTAGTTTAGTAATGTACAGCCTGACTGGACACTCGGATACTTGGCAAAACCCAAGCATGTAGATTTAAGTGCGCTCCGTGTGACACAGAATATACATTTATATGCGTGCGTGCATGCTTGTGCACAGAAGGCATTCATTTTAATGTGTGCAATTACTATTGTATGCCTCTATCTTTGAGAACAGAGCACTAGGGTAAGGGCAATGAGAGGCACATATACAGCTGGATTTTCAATGCAATTCGATCGCTTGGCGCCCTGCCACTGAGTCGTTAATCACTGCGCTTTGTTGGATGGATAGTAAGGGAAGGCACCTCTCCTGCTTTGCTTTTCTTACACTTTGCAGGCGGAAAGCAATACTACAGTGTTTCAGCAATGACAACTTAAAAACGATTTTCCCAACCATCAGGTGCGCATTCCATTTCTGCCACTGCGCCATTTGCTTGACTGTTTCTGTCGGAAAGTGGTTAAGACTGACCAATGAAGAACTGTGGCGTAGAGGCCCAGATGACGCCCACTAAGAGAGTAAAAGCACAGAGCACTGAAACAGAATACAATACCTCTGCATGTGCTTGCGGTAAGGTTGTGTCCAGGAGACTCGTCCTCTGCAAAAACACCTGCCCTTGCACACAAATGGCAATGCTGAGTTTTGGGGCACACCGCTTATGCTCTGATGGATTAATGGCTTTTCAGGGCTGGTGCATGGTGAAAGAGCATTGCAATAACCTTGATATGCGAGCCTTGGCAAGTCCACTGCCCATCATTAATTACGAGCCATCATGAAACATCCAGAGACGTATTTGCTTCTGAAACATAGCATAACAAGGTCTGATTAAAAAGCTCATGGGCACCCAATTGATAGATGACATAGGTGTCTCAGCCACCACCTTCTCTCTTTACTTTCATCACGATAAACAATTGTCTTATTTAAGAAACTGCTCTATGGCATTCTCCAACCATGACATGACACCAAGTCGTGTGATCTGCTCAGAGGAGGTCAGCTGAGACTTAAGGGTTGGGGCTAGCAAACAACTTCTTGCAGGCTTGCTTCGGCACCGGCTACAGACTTGCAGACAAGGATTGTTTGGCTGCGAATATCCAAGCATCAGACTTGCTGCAATGCTCAATCCTCCACACTGCTCTTGGATATAAACTTGGAGCATGCTACCCTGATCAGGATGACCATTGTTCAATTTCACCAGATCCATGGGGGTATGTGAAAGCAGTCAAATGCAATCTAGTTGCTGGTGCTTTTGCCGATGTTGCAGGAGCTGTGCCAACAGCCTGGTGAGAGTTGTCAGGCGCAACCTAGTTGCTGATGCTAATGCTGATGCTGCAGGAGCTGCGCCAACAACCTTGTGGCTGAATGGGCAAAGAGGCAGCCCTCAGGCGAAGCATTTGATCTTGAGGATTGGATGCAGCGCTGCTTTTTGGACATCGCTTTGGAGGCTGGCTTTGCACGCACTGGCACTGCCTTGGCTGGCGGGGACAAGGAGTTCCTGCATGTAAGTCCTTGGATGCGTATGCTCACGCCTTGGGTGGCTTAGTTAGCTGCTCCTGCATTTTATTCCCTGTGGATGCGTATGCTTGCGCCTTGGGTGGCTTAGTAAGCTGCTCTCGCATTTAAGTCCTTGGATGCATATGCTCGCGCCTTGGGTGGCTTGGTAAGCTGGTCCTGTATGCGTGTCCTTTTGGATGCATGCTCGTGCCTGGGCTTGCCGGAACAAGGAGATCTAGAGCATGTGAGGATTCTTGTAAGTTAGCATTTGTGTCTGGAGAACTTATGGATTAGCTTCCAAGGCAACATAAGTCACCTTGCTTCCCTGAAGACATTTTTTTTGTCGAAGCATGCTGATACCCCATTTTTCTGAACCCTCAAGATGGAAGGTTACATGCATACCTATGTAAAACATGTGTGTGTTTTTCCACGCCATGTAGAATTAGAGATTGAGAACAGATAACTTAGAAGCAAGGTCACCTTGATCCAGCTCCATGGCTGATTGTGCGGAATAATGGCTGGCATTTACAAGGTCGTTTCATGGAGGTGTTGCTGCTTTCTGAAAGTGTTGTCCAATGATCCTGGTTACCAACACCACCTTAAGTCATCTTTGTTGCTGTCCTGGATGTGCCATGCAGTACTGCCCCTGTTGGGTGGGTGCTGTCAATGGACAGCAAGGCACTTGCTTGTCAAGCTGTTACATTGTTAGGCAGCCTGTCATGCAGAATATGTACTTTTGGGCCATTGCATTTCCGTGCAGCCTAGCATGCAACAAAAAATATTTTGCTACCTGGTCATTATAGCCACCCGCGACCTGTGCCTGGGCTAAGGATATATAATTAAAATGTAATGCATGTGATCATGCAGGTGGTGCATGATGCTCTGGCCAGGGTAAACAGGAAGATGAACAATCCCGCATTGGACACTTACTATAAGTAAGAGCTAATGGTACAACAGTTAAAAAATAAGATAAAAGCTTCTGCTATAATACTTATAATTATCATAATAAAACTGGACTCTTACTAAAAGTGTCTATGTTGTCTCATTAGAGATTCTATTAGAAAGCAGCAAACACTTTGGGTCCTTGTTGCTGACATGCTTAAGATACAATTAATATAAGAGGGTGATATGTTGTTGTTAATTGAAGGTTTGACAAATGAACTAAGCTTGATGGATGCACTGACTTGTCAATGCTTGCATAATTTGAACATTGCAGAAAGGACCAGAAACAGGCTCCTGGGCTTCTCCTGTTTTTTTGCATATGTCTTGAAACACGCAGGAAAAAGCATAGAACAAAGATATTTGGACTCGTTGACTCCTTGTGCAAGGTTCCCTGCCACCATACACTGCACACCTAATTGACTACACGACAATGAACAGAGTTGCTACAGAGTTTGTCCTTGTGTTCATCTCTCAGTACCAGCACAAGCACTTTCTTAATCTGCCTTTACAGCATGTGAATTACTTGTTGGTGTTGCAACTCACAGGCTATTCCCTTTCTCACAAGCTGCACGCAGCTACAAGAGGACTATGGCCAAGTTTCGCTCATTGTAAGATGTGTTGTTGGAAATTGAACAGCACTGGTCATACTTGATTGGTTATAATTGTGTGTACGTATGTGTGTACGCGTGCTCCATGTGTACGCATGTGCGTCAAATTTTTGATCCGATTAAGTCTTAAGTAAGTCAACACTCTTTTTCTTGAGCGGGGGTATTACATTGATACTCAGAGAAAGCCCAAAAGTCTCACATGTAAAAACATGTGAGACTTGGGTTCATATCTTGGCGCCCCAATGGCAATAAGGATGTGCTGCCTCCTTTCCTGAACAGTTTGACCGGGTTACAGTACTGAAGGTCCTCTTTTGCTCTCGTATTGCAAGCAAGTGTGTAAGCTCATGTGGGTGGGGCGACTTAAAAATAGTTTACTATAAGTCAATCTACATTATATGATATACAGGTTACTTTTTGACGTGAAAGTGTAATCCTGTAAGCAAGCTACCCAGATAGGTGGAGGTGGGAAGGGGGATTCCTGAGTCTGCTGTACATCGTTACCTGGCTCATTTATTCAATACACTGATGAGGCAAGCCATGTCCCAGTCTGAGCACGCTCTAAACACCTGCCAAAAAGATCTGGTTACAAAGGTTGGTGCCTGCAAACTGTTGTATCGGCATAGTGCACAAGTTCACCTGTGCAGTAAGCGTTTACAAATACCATCAGGGTCTATCCAAGCGGCTTGTTGCTGTCGTCACCCATTTCCCTCCCTCTCCTACCCTCTCTGCACCTCCTGCGTACTCTCTTTAGGTCAGATGGCTCACCCTCTGCTCCTCCTGCATCCTCCCCCAGGTTTGATGGCTTACTGGATGAGTTCCGCGCGCGCGGGCTGCCACCAGAGGGAGACATGCGCATGTGGGCGCAGATCATGCGCATCAAGGACCCTAGCACAGGTTAGCCACAAATTAGATCACAAAGGTTGTGAACATCAAGAGCACACAAGATTATGCGTATCAAAGACCCCAGCACAGGCAAGCACACAAGATCACACACACGGTCATGCACTTCAAAAACCCCAGCACAGGCAAGCACACACGCTGCACATCCATCTAAAGCACGTGCTGCTGCGCATGCCTCTGCAGCACATGCCTTGCTGCTGCAAAGGCATCTGCGCCACTTATGTGCTGCACAAGCTGTTGCACATGCCTTGCTGATGCTCAGGCGCCTGTGCCGCTTTTGTGCTGCGCACATGCTGCTTCACATGCCCTTTTGCATTCCCCGGCTGCTGTACCCAGGTGCGCTGTTGTGTACAATTTCTTTTGGTCAACAGGTAAGCCCTACCCGGATCAGATTGTCTCGGGCCAGATCGCCACCCTCCTCGTTGCGGGCTATGATACAAGCTCCTGGACCTCTGTGTGGGCGCTGTACGACATTGCCCGCCACCCGCGCATCCAGCAGCGCATTGCGCAGGAGCTGGCAGATGCAGGACTGCTGCAGGTGCGCTCTTCCCCCTTTTATCACATCCTGTGCCTGCGCAACTTTCAACTCTGTGTGTGTGCTACGAGCACATCCCAAGCCTGTGCAAGTTTACCTCCTGTGCGTATGAATGAGTCTGCCATCATCTGTTATCTCGAGCCTGCGTTGGTGTGTCAATTGTTCCTAAGCTTGCAAGTCAACCCATTGCGCTTGCACTGGTTCATGCACCCTTGATCACAGCATACAGTAAGTAGCATGCCACGCGTCACTGCAGTGCAGAAGCCTTGATGGCTGGCCATCCTCCAGATGGCACCTGATCTTGCACAACTGCAGCAATTTGATGTGTGCGGGCTGAACCTGCAATTTGATGTGTGCGGGCTGAATCTGCGATTTGATATGTGCGGGCTGATACTTGTCATTAGTCCTGTGGGGCGCCACACTCGGGGACAGCATTTGGTGTTTACAGCTTGATCATGAACAATAAACACTTTGGTCCTCCAGGAGCAGTGTTGTCCTTAGCATATTGATAAGGAACAATAAACACTCGAGGGCTCTAGGAGCAGTGTGGTCCTAAGCGTATTGTTGCTTCATTGGCTGCCTGCCCCTTATGTCCCTGAATTGTAAGATTTGACACTGGCCCTGATCACAGCAATTTTCCTCTGAGCCAGTTTGCTTCTGTCCTCAACCACAAGATGTGAATTGTTGACTGGGCTCAAAGCTATGAGAAATGCCCTCATCATCACCTAATCAATGTGCATGCTGGCCTGCAGTGTGCTTCTTATGGCGTTAAACAGCATGTGTCCAGTTCAATGAATAGGGATCAGCATAAAGCGCTTAATTAGGCAATAGCGCTCTACAGCGCAATATTTTGCTATGTTTGAGCTGCTATATCTGCCAGAACTCCACCTTGCACTTCGAATTTCAGCGTCGGATTTGGAAGGGAGGTTCAGCGCTCTGTATAATTGCCCCCATACAAAAAATGAAAGTGAAGAATTAATTCTGTTGGGCTGGGGGCTTCTAGCAACCAGATCAGGGTTGTGAATCCACGTCAACTTATAAACTTATGACCGTCTTAACAGTACGGTGACGGTACGGTTCGGCTAAATCGTTAAAATTGCAAAAACACGGCCAGGAGAGAGAGACGGTGGCAAATTGACCAGTACAGAGGCACTGTCTGCCAGCTTGGCCCTGCCAGCGTGCTTGCAAGGGCTTGCAGCTTCGATTTAGGGGACGCCCCCCAAATTGCTTCAAATATATATCGTACAAAGGACGTCCTGAAGCAAATAGGTGAAAACAAGCATGGCAGGCCTCGGCGGGGTCAAGCCTGCCCTCCCCAAGTAGCCTGCAGGTCAGCTGACAGGCCCTCCCCCATTGGCCAAGCCTGAGGGCTTCCCCCACATCAGGCCTTGGCATAGCCCTGTCCACACATGCACAAGCAAGAACCTGGAGACAACACCGGGGTGAAGCAAGGGTGAAACAGGGAGAGAGCACGGCGCGCATATGCTTATGCGCATGCAAGTGAGGCCACTTCTGCCATCCAGGGGCATCCCCTGGCTCCTGCAGCTTGGCATGGCACCCTGGAGAGGCCACTGGTACTTATGCTATGCATGGTGCAGTAGGGGGAGCAGGGCAATTGCTGGCGAGAAAGGGGTGCACAGGCTACTATTGGTACAGGCCCCAAATCCCAGGACCGAACCGTACACCGAACCGTATTTTTCGGTCTAGACAGTCCAAAATTTCAGAAATACGGTAAAAATCAAAGGACTGTGCCGTCCTGTCCTAAACGTACAGCAAATTGTCTACCGTACTTTCACAACCTTGAGTCAGATATACCGCTTTATCTGGCACCAGGGTTACAGTCCTCCGCATGTGCGGGCACATGCCTTATCACCCCTGGGCCCCTCATTCCTCAATTCTCTTAAAGCATAAGACAGCTCTGGATATCCCCTTGAAATGCTGCCTGAAAAATATAATGTAGACAGGTTGGCCCTTCAGATCAGGTCCATCGTGATCTGAAGAACATGCTTGTGTTCCAAGGCACTCCCTCGCTGTCCACTCTCAAGTGCTGATTTCTGCCCAACGCAGATTGCTCTCTTCTACTGTCTGCTCTTTAAAATCCTCTGCTGGTGCTGGTGCTACTTGTGCTCGCTGCATGGCTGCTTGCATGGAGCTGCTTGTGTGGACTCAAGTCACTCAAGCGCAGGGCACTCCAGCTTGATGAAGGGGACCTCATAATTGATGAAATGAATGGCCATTAGACAATGGAACTGCTTGTGCTGTACAAGGCCCGTTGAGAAGGACTTGGTATGCTGCTTCTTGGCTACTGACTTCCCATGTTGGCCACACAGTCTACCTCCTCCTCACCTCGTTCTCCTCCTCCTCCCTCGCATGCTCCTTGGGAACTGTGCAAACCCCTTCTGCTTCCAGTGCTTGCTACATGCAGTTGTGACGCTGCGTTGTCCAGGGGGTTGCGGGGCTGAGATTGGCTTGCAACATTTGCACTCCATTTCACAGCCCCACTCTGGCTAAATCTTCATTGTAAACGTGTCAGACCACCTCCTAAGGGGACCTGCTGTCGTCCTCTTGAAGAGGTCTGCATGGGTGGCACTGCCCTGGACATGGGCTGCATGCCATCCGTCCCCAGATTTATCTATGGTTCGTCCCTGTTAAAGATGTCCGCCAATTGATATTTATAACTTAACTCTTGGGGCCAGAGGGTAATTTTCGAGTTTCAAATTTGGCATGCATTATATCTGAAAACTTATAACATAGTTTGCAATTGGCTATTTGCAAACGCCAATCCCTAAAAATGATTCATTGGTAATGCGCCCCAACTATGAACATTCAACACTGCCACCAAAGCATACTGTGCAACAAAAACATGTTTGTGGCAGTGCTCAGCAGGTACCGCAAGGTGATGCATGACTTGGAATATGGAACAACATGCAAATGCGTCCTTACACTACAGGTGCAAGGGCGGCCCCCTGCCCGGCCTCTAGATTGGGCTGACCTAACCCTGCCGTACTTCAATGCCGTGGTCAAAGAATCGATGCGCATTCACCCTGTGGGCGCCACAGGCACCATGAGGTGCGTGCACAGGACCTTGGGATGTGCCGCTAAGGGGCGTGCGACTGGGTGTAACGCCACGAGTGCAGAAGTGCTTGCCTTGTGACACAAGCCAGCAAAAACCAGGTGGAGGCGCGGCAGGTCTGCAGCTTTGAAGCCACAGAGATGTGATGTTGTTGCCACGAAGCAGGTGCCAGGAAGCAGGGGGGCATAAACGTGCTGAACAAGCTCGCTGGTTGTGCGTCCATTTGACCAAACATGTCCAAAGCGGATTTCACTGCTGAGCAAGTGTGTTCTGCCTCAACTTGCTGCACTGCTCACCCCCAGCGGCTCATCTGGAGATAAGTTCCCAGTTTCCATGGCGCAAGTTGAGATCGTGCTGTTATGCTTAATCTTAATGCGTTGGTAATGTGCAAAAGGGCGCTTGCATCGTAATCGCTCGATTGGGTATACTCAGGGTTGCCCCCCAGGACATGGAGCTAGGAGGTTACTCCATTCTGAAGGGCGAGAAGCTGTGGATCCCAGTACTCAGCATCCACAACTCATCTGTCAACTTCTCAGAGGTGGGTAGAAAGTATAATTTGCATGCACTGGCACGCCAACTGTTTCTTGACAGGCAGGATGTGCGGTGCGCAGCGAGCAAGCGCTCACAGGTGCGCATGTCACGTGTGCCCCTGAGGATGCTCCCTGCTGTCAAAGCTTGCTTGCTTCAGGTAAATCTTGCTTGCTTCACGCTGAGCTTGATGTGTGGCAATAGATTTCGGGCAAAGACGCTGGTGGCTTTCTGTTGTTCATGCGCACCTGTAAATGCAACCTTGGCAGGCAAACAGGTCCAATTAATACAGGCATTCATGTGCAAGACCGCAATAATTTGCGTGCAGCTGCATGCTAGCACCTTCGTACAAGTATCATTACAAGCATGGACAAACTAATGCATGCGATTACAATTATGTAATTCACGCGCACAAACACACATACACGCGCGAACACAAGCGCACATGCACATGCACACACACAAACACACTCACACCTTGCAGCCAACCAAATTCGACCCCGGGCGCTGGATGGAGTCTGAGGGACAGGGCCAGGAAAGTGGCTGCCCTGTGGCCAGTAGCATGGTTTCCCCTACAAACACCTGCCCTTTCAGCTCCAAGGCAACCCCAACAGGTAATTATAAAGGAAGATCAGATTAAGGCTCAGGTTTTTCCTGAGGATATTTTGTTTTCTCAGCCTGAGTCAATGCAGGTCATTAACATTTGCAGCCTGTCGTCACATCAGCTGTCTTAGCTTTAAGCACTTTTGAAGTGCCTGCACTGGTGCGTCTCTAAGAAAGAATGAGTATGTAGATGTGTGGGGTGTCTGTGCTTCCATCTCAATCAAAGCATTTGAGTGATTAAGAGCAGCATTGTGCGTTGGTTTGCCTAGACACACAGAAAACACTAGATTAGCCTACTAGCCAATAACGCGGCTGCATCAACATTCCAATTTGAGGGGAAAGAAATTGGGGAGAGGTCTTGGGGTGCAATTGCCAATGCATGTATTTTCTTGCCTGTGTGAACAAGGAGCCTGTCATGGATTTGTGGGTGCGCAGGTCACGCAGAGGCCCCCACCAGTATGCTGCCTTTCTCGGCCGGTCAGCGGAACTGTGTGGGCATCAACTTCGCTAATTTAACATTGCGCGCCGTCTTGCTGGTAAGTTGCCATCGGTTGACGTATGGTTGGCCCTGTACCCTGCAGCCAACTCCTGCGGCTGCCAAACTCATTATTGTGTTGCTCATTTGCGTCATACGTCATGTACGACAACACTTGCTGTTGCATTCGAATCTCATCTCCTTCCAACCCCTCTCAGCTGCCCCTGTTGGCTTTCAAGCCGGCTCTTGCTGCTGCTTGATGGCTGCTCTGCCAACACCTCTCCAGCATACACACCCCTCCCAGCTGCTGACCAGCACCAGAGCAGGCCAGCACTTCTTTAGTGCACCATCTTGGCCATACGGCGAGGCCCTGGCCTTGCTTGCCTCTGTAAGATTTTTTGCTGCGCTGTGCAGGCTGCTTGACGCTAAAGTGGCAGCTCGAAGGTGCTGCGCACAGGGGCATGCACACCTGCCTGCGCTGCGTGCTGCTGACCATGTGTAGCATAGCCTTGTGGAAACAAATGAATCCAACAGAGAAATCCATGTCATCTATGGATATGTTAGGGCGTAGCGCTACATAACACTATACAGCGCTTAGCATGTTCAGGATATAACACGTGTAAAAATGGTTTTACTGCTGATTGGCTCATTTAGGGAACCCCTCAAGTGACAAGTTGGCCTGGATGACATTCTATGCATCAGATGTCAATGACAATTTCGTGAATGGGGAAGAGACCTGCTTTTGTGGCCGGGGTGCCCAATGTGGCAGTTCCAATGTGAGCCAACTAAGTCGTGTCTGCTGCTGTGGCAAACATATGCTGGGCAAGCAGCGCACAATACCTTGGCCAGATGCAGTAGCTGGAGCTCAAGGACAAGGAATGGGTGCTAGCAGCGCCAGGAGCAGCAAAGTGTAGCCTGTGCATGGCATCACAAGTGGCGCAACTTCACCGGCGCAGCTCTCTCCTTCTTTCTCCCTTACCAGAGTAAACCTTTGCCTCACATATCATTAATGTACACAATAGCAACACATATACACAAGCTACACTGGCATGCTTGCACGCGCTTTGGGCACATACACTTGCCCAAACAAGCTGTCGACCCATGTGTTCATGCCAGCAACAAGTATGGGTAACCCATCCAGGTAGATAGCTGCCAAAATGGAGATGCAAGGGTGCAGAGAGGATAGTGTGCATGGGGCACCTGGCCCTTACTGGTAGCACAGGTGCGCCAAATTTAGTGCTATATTGGACCTCACAGCGTCACAGAACCCGACCAAATAAATATTGTCATTTCAATCTTTGCAAGGGGGTTGCATACACCATATCCCATCCGACATTCAATTTTTGATGACAAAATTTGGGCTGGCGGGGGGATTTGGCATGGACAATGTATGATTTAAAGCATCTGAAATGTACGTCATAGCGCTATGTAACGTTTTATATAAGAGGGGGGGAACCCGCTGAGGCGGTGAGCCTCGGTGAGCCTCAGGGAGCCTCTTTGCCAAGTGCCAATGCCTCGGTGGCCCTCTTTTATTGGAACAGCGCTTTGACACGCCCAAAAAATCATATTAATCTGATAAATTTTATTTATTTTCTGAGTTTTGCATAAAAACATGCCCATACACAAATTGCGATGACGCTGAGGGGGATGCAACCATGCTAGATATGGGGGACGCATGCCTCGGCTCACAAAGGTTTGCTGGGCAGGATAAAGTGAAGGCAGATGCTGTCTTCTAAACAGTGTAAAATTACAAGGTAAAATTACAAGGTAAAACTACAAGGTATTGGTAAAATTACAAGGTAAAATTAGAAGGCCAAAGGAAAGTCTTGGTAGTGGCAATGCATTAGTGTGGTGCTTGTCACTGAGTCAGATGCAGACCCCATCCTATGCAAGCTGCAGTGCAATCTGAGCAAGCAACTGCTCAACCCATTCAAACCCCCTGATGCTAGGAAGACGCATCTTAAAACACAAGGCTCATCACTCGGGAGGGAAGGAGGGTCTGATTCCCAAAGAGCAGCAGCAATAGGCAGCACCTGGCGGCAGCAGCACCGGGCAGACTGGAGGCGGCAGCAGCACCGGGCAGACTGGAGGCGGCAGCAGCAGCATGAGTTTCAAGCGCCAGGCGAAGCTACCACAAGATCAGCTGCACAGTTGGCAAGGAGACGCGGGCCCTGCCCTGGAGAAGGAGCTCAGGTGAGAGAGGAGGCTTGCACTTGAATGGAAATGTGCATGTGCATGAAAACAAGGGGAAAAGTGTGAATATGTGCAGCTTTAGTGAGTGGCTGTTGCCTGTGTGGGCTCCATGCGCATAAGGAGGTGTTGTGCGGTCCATGCAGGTGTGCCAAGCTGACGCCCTTGAGAAGAAGCACCCGACTGAGCTGGCCGCCAGGCTCCTCCCCAAAAGAAGATGGCAGCTTGCGACCCATCGTTGAGCTTCCCAGCATAGGAAGGAGTAGCAGTGCGCTTGCTGTGGCGTGCACTGAACAGCCTGTGCCAGCAACTTACAGCTTGGGGGCTGATGTACAGCAAAATTCAATCCAGACCCACTCTGGAGTGTGCACGGAAGCTAAGCTATGTGCGTTGCACCAGCAGGCAGTGTAGCAAGAGCGCAGAGTCATACCTGCTGGCAGCTGGCAAGCAACCTGCAGCTCTTTGAGGAGGACAACCAGGAAGCAGCGTAAACAAATTGTGGAATTTTAGATCGAACAGAGATGTTTCGTGGGTAGCTTTGGATAGGCGGGCGGAGGTACTGACCAGCTGCTCGGGTTTTTCCTGACTCAATCCGGCATCCAGGAGGGCCGGACTGACTTAAAAGATATGTTTTTGATATCACAAACTCACATGAAAAACATCAGGGCGTTTGAGTGCGTCTGTGAAATGCAGTTTTCTAACTAAAATGCACGACCGAGGCCCTCTCTATTTAGGCCGAGGCTTAGTAGAGGCTCGACGAGCCTCTTTGGAATTTTGAGACACCCTATTCACCCATAGTTTTATAGCGCTACAGATTGTCCTTGTAGCGCTTTACGCTGACTTCTGATAATGTTATGTTATGTCCTGCTCCCTTTCCGCAGTCAGTTCTGTCCAACTTTTGGTTGGAGCTGGATCCCTCTGTTGGCACAGACGAGGAGGTTGAAGCTGCACAGGTACAGCTACCGATGCCATTCAGATTTGAGTCAGCGCTGCACAGCAGCAAGGTCTTCCCATTTTTTCATATTTTTTCAGTGTGCTGATGGCGTGTCACCAGCAAGGGCCTGTGTGCACAGTACCTATGGATTGCTACATTGTGCTGCCTTTCTTGTCCAGTGTGCACGCCAAACTTGGGGTGCACCTGTGGATTGTGTGCCCCACCACAGGGGGCACCTGTGACCTTGTGTGCTGGCATGGTCCCCGTGCAATTGCGTGTTTCCAGGATGTGGGACCTGCAGATGCCTTTCATCATACTTGGCACCGGCCTGAGGTCAGCTGAGCCAAGCTGAGAGGGTACATGAGCTCTTGCCCCACAGCCCTAGATGAGCATGCAGGGCTGTTGAGGAGCAAGCACAGCGCAGCTCCTCCGGGTTGACTGGTGCAGCTCAGGTCTGCTCAAACAGGCTTGGCTGGTAGCCGGTACAGCTTGGCCGTGCAGCTTGGGTCGACTAGCCCAGCTTGGGTTGAGTGGTGCACCAGCTCAAACAAGTTCTACCCTTAGCTGTCCCAGGGCATGCAGCTGCAGGCCTTTACCTGGTCTCACCGATGCTCTAACTGCTCCTGCAGCCCCTTTGGCTGCGTGACCCTCACTCCCTGCTGCGCCTGGCCTGACCTTTCTGCACCTTCTGCAACACCTGTGGCTCCTGCAGCTCCGTGGCTGTCACTGCTGTGCCTGGCCTGACACACCATATGCTTGCAGGTCATGGCCCTGGTGCTCACGTCTGGCAGACCTCTGAAGGTCCGCCTGCATCCCCACACTCCCAAAGCGTGAAGATGCCACCATGTGTGCAAGGACCTGCACCTGTGATGGTGCGGGCCGCACTGTAGCCTGGTGCCTTCCGGGCTGATCAGGTGCAAGAGTGCCGAGCACCGCCCTCTGGTGCCGCAAGTGCATATGCACCCAGCAGCCATCTCAGCCAGTGGCAATGCTCACGCGTGCAGCAGCAGCTATGGTGCAGCTGCCCTTGCCCCGGCCACGAGTGTGCGCTGCAGAGCTTAGCCCGTGACTGCCTGCGAGGGCTCATGAGGCTCATGCGTGGATGGACTAGTGTGCTGCCCCACTGGAGAGGTGGTGCCATGAGCCAGTTCGTGTTTAAGCTGGGCAGGTTATGTGATTGCCATGCGCATGCACAAACACTTACATGCTCGCTCTGAGGATTTTCCTCTCCACACATGCATGTGCGCTGCTTGATGGCTAAATGTGTGGCCTTGCCAACAACACAGGGGGGCTGAGAGGTGTGTGGAACCTGGGCGCAGTGTGTAGCTTTAGGATTGGGGGGCCTGATTGAGCCATTTTACTATTTAGATAATTGTTTTTGAACTGAAGGGCAATAATTGGGGTCAGGGTAGCTATAGGGTGAGGCAGCATGACATGCCTTGCGTTGGCAGGCTGGTGAAGAAGAAAAGCTGGTGCTTGCTGCCCAACAACCTGCACTGGAGGGGCCGGGCGCTGGTGCTGCCAGTGCCGTCACCAGCAGGGTTGCCTAGGGATGCAAGGAACACAATAATGCATGTCTTCCATGGTGTGACATTCACGGTGTGACGTTGCCAGGCACACCCTGTGGCAGGTACCCTTTTTATGGGTTTACTAACAATGCACGTGTTGGGCTTCCATTGAGGTGAGTTGTTTGTGCACGCATCCATGTGGGATGGTGGAAAGTGCGGTCCCAGTCAGCGTGCTCCCAAGGCTACTATGGGGTGCATGCCTTTGCTTGTATCTGTCCGTGCTGTGTCTGTGCGTATGCGCGTGTGCACTGTTGTGGCGTGTGTCTGCTTCTTAAGCCCTACTCTTCGCTTTAAAAGACGCGGCAGTTATGTTGTTTTGTGCTTCAACGCAAACTTTCTGCTTAACACTGGAAAGCAGGCATGGAACCCAAATGGATGAAAAGATGTGTGTGCCTGCCTGGGCGTTTGCATTTGTTCCTTGTGGTGGCAATGCTAAGTTTCATTGTGTCTTCCTGCTGGAATTTGGTAGACAAACTCAAATGTATGTCTGGTGTACCAAAAAGTTGCGCTTGCGGTTGCTATATGAAGCTGAGAGGCGCATTGCGTTCTCTGCCGCGCGTCGCAAGTCACTAGTGCTCTTGTAAAATGGAAATCAGTGGAGGCGTCCTGTCTGGGTTAGGGCTCTGTGCCTGTGGGCTGAAGGAGACATGGTACAACACGTGTGAGGGCTCATAGACCGTAATTTGCCTGTGGTACACGTGTTGACCTTTTTAAGGTCCTGAGCTCGTGTTCCTGCTTGTCTGCCTGTCCCTCCCCGACCAGCTTCCAGGGCTGTGCCTGGAATGCTGGTCTTTTTGTTATATAAATTATAATTATTTATAATTACTTGATAAAAAAAACTTGTATTGACCTTCAGTAGAACTTGCTTTCTTCTTCTGGTGGGCTTTGCCTCCAAAGCTGTATCAGCTTTGGAGAGAAAGGCTGGTGTCTGTGATGATTGCTGTCCACTGTGCCTACTGAATTGCTTTGTTGCTCACAAGTTAGCATGTGGCAGGAAAATGTCATTTCAAATTACATGTGCAAGTTGCACAAATTGTGAGCAATTTTTTAAGTTTTGAAATTGCATGTCAGAGTGCATGAGGTTTGTGCTGTGGGAAAAAGATGCGCAGAAAGGGAGAATCTGTCCATCAGGAGAAAGTGTAAGGAAGGTAAGAAGGAGGAATGCAATTCATGTAACGCTGAGTTGTCTCTCATAAGAGGTGAAAAGAACCAGTCCAGATAATTCAGTTACAGATGGTTGTGTGCTGACAAAGAGGTCACCAAACCAGTGTATCGAGAACATTTCAAGAGCAGCAGTGCTGCAGCAAGAAGTGTGATTGCACTGTGTGTTCAGTGAGGTTGGTAACTTGCCATTATGACGCTTCTCATCCTGAAGCATACTCTCAGCTGCCATGACATAATCAAGGTTTAAGGTTTCAAGGCTGTCTCCGATGAACGTAGGCAACTTAGCCAGTTGTGAGCCTCCAGTGAGGATCGCACGCCGAACCCACAGGTTGCAAGGGTGGACAGCCGACTTCCCATCACAGGTGCCCCGCCGCCTGCTTGAGTGTCCAGAGCATGACAGGATTTCAAGGATAAGGCCTTCAGTCAAGATGTGTGACTGCTAGCCTGCACATACTATAAGGAAGTTTACAAGTTTAATTTGACCTTCAGCCAGGAAGTTTAAAAAAAAAGACAAGTTTGATTGTTCAGGTTGCTGGTGAACAACAGCCATACAGGAAAGATCCATAAGCTCTGAGATAAAAGGAATCATTAGTTTGTTTCTGGAGAAATTGAAGACATCCTCAGAACAAGCTGCACATAGGAAGAAACTTCTTTTGATTTGAAATCGGAAGAAACGGGGATTTTGTTGCTCAGCAAATATGGACCGTCAACATGCAGAAGAGAAGGAAAGGGGACAGGTAAGATACAAAGCTGTATCCGTAAAACGAGGGCAGCTGAGCTCAAACCAAGAAGGTTAGGTTAGATTATGTTACACAGCTGTATCCGCCGAACGAGGGCAGCTTAGCTGAAGCCTGAAAGGCCTGCAACCCAAACCAAAACAATATTAGCGCTCATGTCAGAAGAAAGGTAGTGTCTGACTCAGACTTTGGGAAAGCCAGGTGTTTTTGGTGTGAATAGCAGCCGCTCAAAGGCAGTTCACGAGCACGCGAGGGCAAGATCAAGGCAAAGAATGACCTCTGAGGAGTAATCTAGAAGGCCTGCAACCTGGACCTAACATATAGAGGCCATCAGAGATTTCCAGGCTCGGTAGAAGTGCGGTTGATACGGTTGAAAAGAACCGCTGCAGAGCAGTTAATGAATCCTTAAACAACCGCACTTTTGGCTGGAAGTGTTTTAACCACACGGTTGAAGTTTTCAACCGCACAACTGCTTTCAGCGGCTTCAACCATACTTTTCAACCGTGGTGTGGCAGGTCTAGTGCGGACGCTTTCAAACACAGCAAAAGCACTTTTCAATTGTTGTGTGGCAGCCCTGAGGTCTAGTGCGGTTGCTTTCAACCGCTGCAACTGCACTTTTCAACCTTTCTTTGTCTTTGGCCATTGCACAAACACTGGTTCAGCAGACATAAAATCCATGAGCTGCCATATTTGGCCATAGAAAAAAAGTCAGAGTTAAGATACATGAAGGACAAGCCCCTCAACAAGTACAATTGTGCTTGGCAGATGGTAAAACGTTATCATGCAGCTTTCACTGAGATCATAAGTGATGATACAAGAAAACCGTGACAATCAGTCAAGGACAAAATGCCTCTTGGAAAGCACCTGGGAAATCAGAAGGGGGGGGGGGATTTAACCAAAACTATGCACACTTTCAAGGCAAAGGGTACTATCTCTGCCTCATTGGCTTAGCTCTTGCAAAACAAGCAAAACAAAAACGTATAATCTGCCATCCAACTACAAACAGCTCATGACCCTGTTCATCTGCCAGTTGCGTTTCTTGGACAAAAGGTTGGCCTGAAGCATCCTTGCATCACGCAAAAGGGCAATATTGCAATTTTTGAATGCCCTCCCATTATGTTCTAATTTTCAAGAAGCATGGGCTGGCAACTACCCAGGGAAGAGGTTAAGGACCAAAGTAGGAGCTTTTGCTTTTCAGAAGTGCGCAAACCCCCTGGGTGCGCCCTAAGTTGCAGGCACAATTTCACATGTTACACGAATATGCTTAAAGGCAGACTTTTTTGGTCCCAAAAACTTACATGTTTGCACCTAGTTGACATGAAACTGCAGACAGTCGACCTAGAGCTGCGATGCCATGACGCAATGGACCAGCTTCCTTCAAGGCTGCCTTGGCAATTTTTGATATGGGGTGCTTTTGAGGAAATTACAAAGGAGTTGCACATTGAAATCGTCAAGCAAAAGTCATGGGCTTCAAACAAAACTAGCGCACGCTCCACATTAGAATCCTTATGTGGATTTCTTGCACAAGAGGAAATACATCCACATAACGTTGTGGAAGTGGACGGCCTTCCAAGCTATTCCAGATCAACCATTAATGCGCATGTTCCTATACAATCACTCAGTCCTTGCTGAAAGACAAATCGTAGAATGGCTTTTTACCTCAGTGGGCTATCTTGGCGTGTTGAGCGTCGCTGTCACGCGCTCCAGCAGGTCCAAGCCGTTTGTTTGTTTGTTTGTTTGTTTGTTACAAGACGCGAGCGGACACAGCAATGTCCTTAAGGCAGGCAAGGCAGAAGAGCTGAAAAACGCTAGGAAAAGGAGAACTGCCAGAAAAGCCAACTAGC
>LKMJ01001536.1_pt1 | contig 20519 bp, 36 predicted proteins | sample 643391 | NCBI WGS metagenome assembly LKMJ01 (sample SAMN04112250, study PRJNA286221) | soda lake metagenome | biome: soda lake; feature: Kulunda Steppe; material: water; isolation source: sample PL-Br10 brine of Picturesque Lake | place: Russia: Kulunda steppe | collected 2010-07 | reverse complement strand
CTCAAGTTGAAGGATGTGAACAAAAACACCAGCAAATGCGATGTATAGTCCAAACTCGTTTGCGATAGGGGTTCGACCCCCATCAGTTATCATCCAAATCTCATACACGAGGTCAAGGAGGAATCCGAGGAGGAATAATGCGAATCCTAGTATAAGGATTGGTTGGAAGAAAGTTCCGAAGAGAACAGCTACAATACCTGCGATAAAAGTAATTCCTGAGTATCTTGCGAGAAATCTGAGGTTTCTGTCAGTTTTAAATACATAGAGCGCAGCGATAATTGTGATTAGAGTAGTAATACCACCTGTGATAACAATTGCTGGTATGTACAGGTCTGGATTATACGGAGTCACAACAGCCCCTCCAAAGACAGCGTATGTAAATACTGAGATTAGGGAGCCAACCAACGCAAGTGAATACACTTCTTCTGTCATTCCTTTAATTCCAAGCCATCGACCAATAGTAAGTCCTGCACCAATAACAATAACTCCAATAATTACCCCAACAGAATATAACCACAGAACTGCGTCTGCAAAGATTGTATCTGCGAATATGAGGATTCCGATGATAGTTGCAATCATCAGGGTTGTAGCAACAAGGATAGAAATCCATGTATCTCTACCGAAAACTGGGTAATCCGGCGATTAATCAGTATAATGTGATTTGTCTTCAGGAGTACTTCGGTCGTTATTGAACATAATCTATATGGGTTGGGAGTATACTTAAGACTTAATGTTTATTGGTGGATTTGCCGAGAGGCTTTTATGTTCGTATATGATTCACTTCTGTAATGAGTGCTTCTATCGGTATTCTATTAAGTCTATTTGGAGCCGTATTCAAAGCTGGGAAGGAGATAACTGTGAAATCAGGAGCTATAGTTTCAAATGAATATACAACTGGATGGGCATACAGATTCTTTTCTGTTTTCGTGTTTGCTGCTGTTCTCTTTATATGGCAAAGTGAGATTATTATAACAGATATGTCTGTGTTTGCTGGAAGTCTTATTGTTGCGAGTGTACTTTTCACAATCACCACTCTTCTGACAACACGAGCGTTAAAGATATCAGACATTTCGATTGTCGGTCCTGTTTTAGCATTAATCCCTGTTGTGACTTCAGTACCAGCGTGGATTTTGTTAGGTCAAGAGCCGTCACTTGGAGGTTGGCTTGGACTCATTCTTGTTTCAATCGGAGTGTATGTATTACAGATTCATTCTGTGAGTGAAGGGTTATTAGAACCGATTAAATTAATTGCGTATGATAAGGGGGCGCAGTATGCGGTATTAGCCTTAATATTCATCTCTGTCATCCCATCCATCGATAAGGTTGGTATCGATGCTTCAACACCGATTCTCTGGGTTTTTTCGACACATCTCACAATGAGCGTGTGGTTGTTTGTTATTATGTTGTGGTATGACTCTGACTGGACACATACCGTCTCTGATAATCTTAGAGTGTTTCTCGCAATTGCTGGATTTAACAGCATACTGTGGGTTGCTCAAGCGTATGCGTATTTATATCTTCCAGTCGCATATGTACAGGGTATCAAAAGAGCAAGTATAATCCTCTTAGTGTTAGCAGGGTATCTCTGGTTCGATGAGTCACACCTGCGGAATAGAATACTTGGCGCACTAATTACATTTGTTGGAGTACTCTGTATTATCTTCTTTGGTTAATGCCAATTCGGGAGAAGAATTCCATAGAACCCATCACAATCTGAACAGACAGCAATTCCTTGTTTGTCTCCCTCATAGAGTCTCTGGTCTCCATCTTCAACATATTTTCCTTTGTCACAAGTACAAACAGACCCATTTCGAATCTCATCTTCATCTAAGTGAGAATAATATGAAATATCATTATCAGGGATGAATCTCAATACATCATCAACGGACTCAACTTTCGCTGGTGTTACTACCATACGATACTATATCGTAAGTAGTTCTAAATATCTTTTGAACTGTATATCAAAGTGTTTTTATCTATGGAACTGTACTACACTACATATGGAGAAAACAGTAGAAAATAATGGGTTGGAAACAAAGTTTCATGCGGGTATTAATGATGACTCTATTGTCCTCACGCTAATTGTAACAAATATCACGGACGAACCAATTACCTCATCAAGTGGGATGGGAACTTGGTCGTGGATTAGTCTAAAAGATACAAATGGAGTGAATCGGTTAGAGAGTATGGGTTCTACAGCTTCTGTCACTTCATGGGCTATTAACCCAGGGACAAGTTTAGTTACAACAAGAGTAACAGACACTCCAGAAGAAGCAACAGAACTGTGGGAAGATATCGGGACATTTGACACAGACGAGTTAGTCTTGCCTGGGGAATACTCAGAATTGTCCGATGAAGACCAAAAATCGCATTACTTGATTCCAGCAGTAGATATCGAATCTGAAACTGAGGTGCGACTCCTTGCTGAAGGGCGAGTAGACCTTGGAAACTATGGTGGCACAGTAGATTTAGAGTTTACTCCCGCTGAGTTAGGGGACTCATTTGACACAGACGAGTTAGAGATTATGGAAGACCCCCGAGGGAGAGATGGAGTAAGTGTTGACTGGACATAATATGATAGATAATGATATCAATACGCTGTCATATTATGTGTTCACGAGTCTCTTAGTAGTTAGTATAACTGCTCTTATTGGAAGTCTCCTATTTGTATAATTAAGGTTTTTATGTAGCAAAGAGTTATATGGGTTCATTTACTTTTATGTATATAATGACAACAATAGAATTATCAGATTATGAAATCGATGAATTCCTACACTCTCAATGTGTTGGGGTTTTATCGTTAAGCTCTGAATCCGATAGTTATGCTGTTCCTGTTTCATATACTTTTGATTCAGGGGTGTTTTATTTTCATTTATTAAACTGTGAGAATAGCGACAAACAACAGTTTATTGAAAATACAGATATTGTGACTTTTACTGTGTTTGAAGAGGAATCGCATAAAAGTGTTATCTGTAGAGGTGAGTTAGAGGAACCAGAAGGGCGAGAATTTGAAGTTGGGGCACGGGTCTCTGAGAACTCAACAATGCCGACTTTAGATGTATACCCGAATGATTCAGTTGTTGAAGACAGGTTCTTTATTCTTACTCCAGATACACTTGAAGGACGCCATCTTCAGATGAAATTCTGAACCAACAAAATAAGTTTAAGCGTTAAATGGAAAGTATGAATTAATGACGACTTCGTTTTTACAGGATATAAAAAAGAATCCTGAAACTTACAAAGAAATTTATAACCGATTAGAACCTATGTTTTCTGGACCGACTCTGGTTTTATTGATGAGAACATTTAGCGGGCAAAAAGGTGGCTGTACTATTGACATTAGCTCAGTCAGTTCATCTGAGGGTGACTTTGAGAATGATTCTGAATTTAATAAGTTCAAAGACCTGTGTGAAGAGTATCAGTTACATTATTCTGTACAACAAGAGAAAAACTATACTTTACTATTACTAGCAAACACAGAATCAGATATACAAAAGTTACAGGCTGATTCACACAAATCAAATGGAGAAGTGTTCGGATATCCTGAAGAAGCTGTTGAATGCTATTCGACTTTAGGTGGTGGTCTTAATCGAAGCAATCTATTGCATTATTATTATCTATACAGAGTCTGTTATGAGAAACAATATTCAATTCCTTCTGCTGAAATGAAGTTAGCATATATTAATTATTATCCTGTAACTTCAAAGAGCGGCTTAGAACAAGCAGTTGAAGATGGAGAAGCAATGTATAATGCTATATCCGAATTAGAAGATGTCTGTGATACAGATGAGTTTCATATAGTCTATCAATCAACACAACCACCAGCAAGTTTCTCTACTTGGGGGTTATTTTGGAAACTATATTTTAGGATAAAAGAAATAGTTCGGAATCGAGACAGAAAGCCAATTAGAGCAAGCATCAAAAATGAACTCTCGGGGTTATATAGTGTTATTAAATATAATCTATTCAACTAATCGAATGATTCATATTTAGTGTGTACAGACCTCTTTGGCTGAACTCCTGAATCGAAGCAATAGTTTTAATCTTTGGATATATTTACTAAACTATGAGCCAATCCTTTCTAGAGGATGTTAAAGAGAACCCAACTACATATGAGAAGTTGTATAATGAATTAAGTACGATATTTACCTGTACTAATTTAGTTTCTGTAATGCGTGTTTTTAGCGGAGAAAAATCTGGGGCGATAGTACCAATTATCAGATATGAAGACGATTCAATCGAGTCAATGGGCACAGCAGAGCTACAGTATGAGGATGCTGTAGAGAAATTTAAAAACTTGTGTACTGAATACGATATTGTGTGTGAGTTTGAGTCTGAGTCATTCAGAGATACAATGATTTTGATAGGTCAGTCAGAGTCGATTATCCGTAAGTTGGATTCTGGTAATGATAGAGAAATTGGTCAGGTGCTTGGATACCCCCAGGAAGCCGTCGAATGGTTTGCTGATGTTGGTGGGGGTGGAAACAGAAGTAAGTTCATCCATTATTATTATCTTTATAGAACTCTCTATGAGAACCAAGAGCCTGTGTCTTCAGCTGATGTTATGAATGCGTATATAAAGTATTACCCTGCGAGTTCGAAAGCAGGGTTAGAGCGAGCATTTGAGGAAGCGAAAGCAATGTATGAGGCATTATCGAAATTAGATGAGATTTGTGAACCAACACAAGTGTTGTTTCATGAGTCACACCAATTAGTTCACACTAATGTTGGGTCATCATTCTGGGGTGTCTTCTGGAAATTGTATTTTACTGGGAGAGAACAGATTCGGGATAGGGATAGTCTTTCTATTCGAGACCGAGTAAAGACGGAGATAAGTGGTGTATATTTAATTCTTTCATATAAGTTGTTTAATTGAAAACGCCGTCCCGAGGACTCGAACCTCGCACCTCCTGGTTAACAGCCAGGTGCCACCACCAGGGTGGCTTGGACGGCAGACGCCGGGACTCGGACTCGAACCGAGGACTTTCTCGTTAACAGCGAGACACTCTACCAACTGAGTTATCCCGGCAACACGCACGGGAAAGGACTTGCACCTTCAGCGAAACCTCAACAGGGTCTCAGGTTACTAATTACCCCACCCATGCTTTCCGTGGTGAAATCAAATAGCGAATCAATCGTATATGTGAATAGTGAAGTGCCCTTAGAGGGCATTATTACGATTGTTGTAACTCTCGAACGAGAATGAGCTGAGTGATGTTTCGAGAGTTGTCATACCTCTATGTAGGGGTTGGTTGTATAAAAAGGTTTCGGATTAAGGTTATCAGGCTACTTCATCATAAGCGTCACGAACAAATGGTCTGAACTCGGTATAAATCGAGTCTGTGTCGATTGGACCTAACGCTGTTTCATGTCCACTTGCGGCATCATCAAATGAAAACCGCCAATGGTCTCGTCCGCTATAATATTCAACTCGGACTTCAAACGAGATTGCGGTAAATCGCTTGAGGTCAGGTTTATCTGTGATTGTACCCCATGTGAGTCCTGTCTCAGATTCAAGAATCTGTTCGAGGTCAGTAGCACTTACACTCATATATGAAGAATAGAACGGCTACAGTAAAAGCGTTTCGAATAACTCACACAGCGGATTCAGCCCATTTATACAGACTACTGATGTCAGTTGTTGTCTGTAAAACATCATTCTGAGCGGTTACATCATCCACCTGGACGATATACTGATGAGAATCACGAAGGTATCGGAGGAACTGCATTACAACACTATCAACCTCATATGAATCAACAAGAGTTCCTTGATGATATACTTCTACATACGGCGTCATCTGGTCTTCCATCCCATCGAAAGTGAATGAAATCTCAGATGGGCTAAGGTCTGTATCTGTGACTGTGAGTACAGGAATGTTGTTCTTGTGGCTTATCTGTTGAATCTCCATAGTATATCTATGGGGGTGACAAGTATAAACGCATCGATTTCGAGAAGAAATACGGCGAGGCGGATTTGAACCGCCGGTCTCACCCTTATAAGGAGTGCGCCTTATGCCAGACTAGGCCACCGCCGCTCGTGTGTAACTATTATGATAATGTCTCTATACAGTAGAAAGAAGGATTCATATAGCCTGTATAGGGAGCGACGGTGACATTACTACCTATACATTATTGCTAACCTGATTTAAACCTTTCGATTATGATTGAATCAGAACCCAGTAAGTTTTAGTAGAAAGAGAAACCAGTAGTTCGTATGACTAGTGGTGATACAGGATACTTCAAATCTGAGATGTGGACAATCTTAGGTGATATAGAAGTTATCGATTCCGATGTGCAGTTTATTGACACAGACAGCGATTTCAACACATTTGATATCGAAGGCTCAATTGAAATCTCTGTTGACTCCGCTTCATCTATCCCACTAATTGAAGAAAAATGGGAATATTTAGAAGCAACATCCGAAGACCCTGTTACAGAAGATGAAGTACTTGAAGCATTTGTGTCAGACTTGGAAACAGCAATCTCAATCATATTCAATAGAGTCGGCTATGATGCTCCTGATGAAGGCGCATATGAAAAGAGTAATGACCGGCAATGGCGTCAGATTGAGTCTGGAGACTTATATTCCCGATATCGAAATCTTCTCTGGGATATGACACCTGAGGATGGAGTACCATCTATCCCAGGATTACGACCAGAATTTTTACTGCGGGTCTCTGAATCAGAATCCCATGAAGTGCCTCCAGAGGGAACGGTTAATGAGATTTTATCTACTCATATCGATATGGTTCGAAAGGAACGCTCCTCTCGTGCTGGTGTCTCACGAGTAAAGCGAGAATTAGAGAGTCGAGGTATTGACCCACGAACTGCGATGAGTGCGGCTCAATCAGTTGAATCGTATATGAAAACAGATGCTGAGTTAGAAGAGATGCACTCAAATAACTAATTATTTTTGGATTACTTCGATATCCCGTAATATTTGCCCTCGGTGTTCAGGATATGATTCATACGGAGCAGAAATTTCAGTATGAATCGCCTGAATCAATTTATGATAAATCGACCGCCAATCTGAATGTGTAATAACAACGGACTGATTTGGAACATTACACTTTACATAGTCCACTCCAGAGTATTCCTGTTCTATATCCTGAATTGGAGTGTCGGTTTCACCACGACTGAATCGACTCATATCAATAACTACTTGTGACATTATTGTATAACTTAACCATCCATCCTTTTATAATTTTTTATGTGTTTATCTTCTCGATATACACTACTGTATACCCTTCGATTCGGTATAGGGACGAACCGAGAATATCCCAATATTTCGTGTGACTGTAAATAAACTCTCGAATCCTCTGCTCTAACACTTCGTGAGCATCAGGAGGGACTTCACCAGGGATATAACCATAATCTCTTATGGCGATAGCATCGTTGTCTCTTGCGATTGTATAATCTGGAAACGCATCAGCAAGAAGGTCTGTGATGATTGAAGCGTCTTCGTCCATTACTGTACTTATTCGTCTATGTCGTCTTAACAGTTATGCTTTTTGTTCACAGTAATCGGTACTCTTTTATGGGACTGATGTGTATAATAGCACATGGAAAGCGACCTTAACTGGCAAGTTGATAGCTCAAATGGACGCTCGTGGAAGAATATTGATTCTGGACAGATGGTATATTTAGTGACTCCAGAAGAGTTTGGAGAACTGGAACCAATTGTTGAAGAAAACCCTGACGCTGATTGGATTTTTATGGGTGATAATTCCGTTATCGATGTTCTTTATGGAAGTGAATCAGACGCAATCTCGGAAGTCGAAGAGTGGTTGGCAGCGCACCCGAGCGTTAGTGGAATGATTTCGTGAATTCAACAGAAGAGGTTTAGTGTATAAGACAGTTTATACAAGTATGAATTCATATGAAATTGAAGTAAACGGTGAATCAATCACAGTTGAACAAGGCGATGTTTTTGATGTCAATTCAACATTAGAATTTGGAATGGGTCGGACATTTGAGAATGGTGATATTGTTACTGTCGATGACATCACGAAATACCCTGACGGAATTCATTTCATCTTTACAGTTGAAGGAGAACCAGGGCGTACTGAAACGATTATGGCATTCGCACTAGAACTTAATCTTGAAAATAAGTATATGTCGGTTCGATGAATCGAATAAAGTATAGTACAGTACACTAATATTCGCATATGAACTACCAGTTTCGGGAATTAACTAACTCAGATATCCCTGAAGCATTAGCAATTGTTGGTCAACACACAAGTGACCATTTCGTCTCTGTGTCAAAGAAATATATACAGGAGTATATGACCGCAGAGACGGGTATCGCACTTGTAGCTGAAACTTCAGATGAGTCTATTATTGGATATGCGATTGGTGTTGTGTATACCGAAGAAACCCCTGTAAAAGAGTTTGATATCCGACATCCAACTGTTATTGAGTATCCAGAGTATCCAGTATTATTATTAAAACAGTGTTATATTGATTCAGACTATCAAGGGGTTGGAATTGGAACTGAGTTTATAGTTGAACAAATTAACTGGGGGTTGCGTGAGTTTTCTGTGAATGGCGTTTTCGTTGAATGTTGGGTAAAACCAGCTACTCGTTCATCGGATGAATTGTTTTCATCTCTCCCAGTATTCACTGAAGCATATCATAGTGAGTCATATTATTCAACATATGAGTCTGAGAGTTCTAAAGAATGTAAAGGGTGTTTACAAGAAATTCGGGATTGTGAATGTAGTGGGTCGATATACATAGCAGATAATGTTCCATTATTTCTTGAGTTAATGGAGGGATGGGGGTAAGATTTTTATTTGGCGGTTTATATTATTAGGATATGGCGAAATACTCTACTGGCGATTCAGGTCGTACTCCTGATGATTCGTGTCAAATCTGTGGAACTTCAGAGGGGAAGTTGACTACAGCTAAACTTGAAGGTGCGACACTTACGGTCTGTAAAGATTGTGAGCCTGAAGACACACATCGGGATGACCCATCACCAGACAAGACGAAGACGGGTTCAAAATCACCAACTAAGAGTTCGACTTCCACTAATACGACCCCTGGATATACCATCTCACAACCAAATCCAGATTGGGTTGATGGTGTGAGCTATGGAAATACAGAAACTCCATATCTTGTGAGGAAGTATGGTGATGTATTTGGGACTGCAGTAGAGGATAGTGAGTTCAGTCTTAACGACTTGGCAGAAGAGACTGGCATTCCTATTGAGTCATTAGAATCTCTCCGTGATGGGAACGCAACTTCAGAAGGGGTTGGTCGGAAAGAGATTGAGGTTGTAGAAGAGTTGTTAGGTATTGAATTGATTGAGGAGGTGTAGGTCGAATAACTTTTAAGAGTGGCTTTCAAATATCTGTGTATGAGTTTAGAACAAGTTCGGTCAGAAGTTGGTTCGATTGTATCAGGTACTCGATGGAGTGTAACATCATCGAGTTCAGGCCCTGTGGAATTAACCCATGCTGATGGGAGTGAATTATCAGTTGTTGATGCTCCTGCGACTTCCACACTGCGGTTGGATTATGACCCTGTGGATGGAAATAGTTCGTTTAAGGATTCCCCGATTCGGGACGGGTCTGCGGATAACATTTTAGAATGGGTTGAGCATATTGCGACAAAACACGACCAAGAAAACTAACTTGAAAACGGTATTTTTATATGTATTTTCCTCGTAGTTACTTCTATGGTTGAACGAGTCAAGTCTGGTCAGTATGTGGTCGATACAGAGTCGTCAGAGGATGAAAAGAAAAGTATTTCTTCGACAGTAGAATATGGTGTTGTCAAGGGAGGTGTTGCGAACGATGAGGAGATGGGAGTCTTTGGTACACAGTTTGGGTTTAAAGATACAAAATGGTATGCCTATCGGGTTCAGCGAACTTCGGTGATGCCTGAGCTACGCTTCTCTCCAACGGCTCCAAACAGCGCATTTGAACAAACATTCATGGAGGTGGCGTTCGCTCAAGACGAGTTTGATTCTAAAAAAGATGCCGTTGATTTTGTTGAGTCGTCTTGGGTTTAATCTAACACGGTATTAGGTTTGTCCATCATCTGTGTCATCCATATCGTTTGAGTCCTCATCAAAATATCGGAGAGACACAACAATCATATCTAAATCATCCCAGATATCTGTTTGTAACCCTCGCTCAATTGTCGCCATTGAATGAGTTTCTCCTGGTTGGATTGTATCCTCAGAGCTAGTGATTGTATCGAAATGACGCCCAACATCATTATGTAATTCTAATTGGATTGCGACATCTTCGAAAGTTCGTTCAGTAATGTTCTCTACCCGAATCTCACAGCGTAATTCTGATTCAAGCCGATTGACATACACAGGCTCAATATCAAAATTAGCATCCTCTTCAACTTCTACAATATCCATAATTGAATCACCCTCCTCAGGGGTTTCCGTGCTGTCATCTGTTGGTTCTTCGTCTGTTGTCTCTGTATCTGTTGGTTCTTCTGTATCCTGTTCGGGAGTATCGTCGTCTGATTCAGGCTCCTCATCCTCAAACCATCCAAGACATCCTGTTACTGAAATCATAGCGGCTGAGCTACAGCCAATAAGTGTTCTTCGTTTCATATACCTGTCAAATTACCCTAGGTTTATAAATCTTCTTCAGGAACCTCAACAGGTTCGGATTCCAATTCAAGACTAAATGAGTTTATTCGCTCCCATAACCCTGAGTCGATAGAGTATGTAAACTCAAAGGTAAGGCTCTCAGACGGAGGAATAGGTTCAGTTTCCCGAGTAAAAGATTGTGATATTCGGTACTCCGTGTCAGTAATTCTCACAGAAATGAGTCCAATTGCGGGGTTTGAAGACACATTTGTGATATTTAATGAGACATTGAGATTCGGTTCGTCATATGAGACAGATACATCTGAAATCTCAAAATCTTCATCAACAGAGACAATATTGAAATTCGATTCTAACTCGTCTTCCGTGGGGGTCTCTGAGAATGACCCGTTATTAGTGTCATCTTCGGAATCTAAACAACCCGCTATCAGGAGGAGAGAGCCACTTGCGAGAACCTGCCGTCGTTTCATATTACACTAATGGAATATAAATGACTTAAACATTTGTGTAATAAGATTATCTAATTTGCGGATTATTATTTGCTAGGTTCTGTTGAATGTACTCCCAATCATTAAATTCACCCGAAGACGAGAATCCAGTACACACAGTTTGGCTCCCACCACAAACTTCATCCATATATGTATAATTCAGTATACTATTGTATTCCTCTACAGAGTACTCTCTTGAATCAATTCCATCAAAAGCCTCTGGCATTAACCCAATACTATGTCCAATCTCGTGCATCACAACACCACTTTGATATCCATATCGTGTATCACCAACAACCATTCCGAACCCATCCCGTATCGCAAATCCCCCGACAGAATCCCCCTCTAATACAGCCTCATCAGAAAATAGTAAATGGTGAGTTGACGACCGTTCAGGATAATACTCATTCTTATATTCAGTATCAGTTATTGTCTCTGTATACTCTACAGGATTCGAATTAATATAATATATCAAATTCATGTCCTCTCCTGGTGAATCCGCAAATGATTCTCGTACAGACAACAGAGTAGCAACATTCACATCAACGCTTTCCATATATTCAATTTTAACAACAATATTCTGTGCTTCAGGGTCTAATACTGGAATCTCTTCACTAATTGCGTCTGAGAATCTATCATTTGTTGAATCCGGTCCAACATTATCATCCCTGCTATATCCCTCAAATGGGTGTTGAAGTGTAATTGAACTATGGGATGAAATCTGTTCATATGATTCAGATAAATAATGTGTCTCTGATGGATTAAGGTTATATTCAATATAAGTTTTATCTGAGACTCCATCTCTCGTTGTATCTTCTAATAATGGGTCACTTCCATAGTTCAATATTTGAATGGCATCAGACACTCCATCACCATTTGAATCAATTTTTGTCGGGTCTGTTTCATACTCCATTATCTCGTCATAATCCGACAAGCCATCTCTCGTTGTATCTTTTAGTAACGGATTTGTCCCATACACAAATAGTTCATCATAATCGGAGATTCCATTACCACTGGTGTCTCGGTCATGAAGATTAATGCCCTCTGTATACACATCTGTTGATTCACCAGTAGTTGGGTCAGTTGGATATGGGAAGATTGTATTCCCAAGAACTATTCCACCAAATAAACTGATACATAGCGTACAGATTAAAATGATACTCACAGAGACAGTAATACGCATTATGAAAATGGTTCTGTATATATCATTAAATGTATATGTGAACTCAAATCGAAATAAGAACTATTATGTGTCCAGAATCCGTATATCTCCATATGTCAAGCCCATATCCCTCCAGAGTAAATGGAAGTAGAGAAAAGTCCATATACGCCCTAAAGCAAGCCTCGATTTGGCTTTCACGGATTGATTCAAATCATACAACAGTTGATATTGGTGAAGTATCGAGTCAATTAGATGCTGATAGAGATAACATTCTGGAATCACACTACGAAAGTGTATTAGACACAGCAATTGATAATTATGTGTTTAATCACGAAGAACAAGTTGTGACGCTATTTGAGTCTGAGTCACTATCCGAAAAAGTGGAGATTCTAAATGAAATTAAACGGTATATTTCTGATGAATTTGGAGAGTACGCACCACCGATTCCAGACTATGATGAGTTGAGTGAATTAGTACACGAAAAAGCAGTTGAAGTCTCAACACATATCGAAGAATATCAGCACCTCTCTGAATCCCCTCCTACGGTCTAAGCTTCCTCTGAGTTCTCGTCAGGAATCGCCATTACAGGACGAGAAAGTATCCCGAATCGTTGATTCAGTTACACTTCCAAAGATAAGTCGTTGGAACCCTTTTCGACTATGTGTTCCCATTAAGATGATATCCGCATCAAGGTCTTCTGCTGCCTGTACGATAGATTAATGAGGAATCCCGATTTCGATGTGCGTTTCAATAGGAATCTCATCAGGGAATTCAGAGAGGATTCCCTCGAATAATTTCGACCGAGTATCTGAAACATCCTCATAGTTATCCGCAGCTATATCGTCCAACACACAATTAATAATATGGACAGTTCCATTATGCTTGGTAGCTAATTAAGTCTTTATCTTCGCTTAACTCAACCACCCTGTCTTCTTCTGAATTACAACCAACCATTCATTATTTTCGATATCTCCAACCCCACTAACTTGCCGCATCCTATCCACTTGGATATGCTTTGAACTAAACGCATATTTGTATCCTTGATGATTTGCCCGTTCCACTTCAAACTCTGTTAATTGACTCACATCAACACCTAATTCAGACGCAACTGCTTGTTTGAACGCTTTAACCTCACTATTTGATAATGTAGTTTTAGCCATCACTATGTATAGTTATAGTACCAAGTAAAAAATCTGTTGGGTAAACCACTACTATATTAACGAACGATATATTTTTAAGGCTATATAATAAATGGGTATATGATGAGGTACACTATCTATCGCCGTCCAAATGGTGAAGACGGATGGAATGCTCGATTCAACTATGAAACAGAAGAGGAAGCTCGGAGTGAGATACCATCAAATGACTCGCATTATGTATATCGAGTTGTTCCCTTCGAAGATGATGAGGATATTCCATCATATCTCTCCAATAGCGACCTTCAAAGCCAAGTACACAGCCATAGATTCTAATACAAACCAGCACTTTTTAGTATATTGACTTCCTATAATAGATATGGAAGTCGAATCTCAGAACACAGAATTCCTCAGCATTCTTAGAGCTGAACAATCAGATTACACCACAACTGGAACAATTACTGAGATTCTCGTTCACGATATAGATAATCCATTCGTTAAACCCACTTTCTATATCGGATTACAACCTACACATAGAGCAGGAACAATATACTGTAAACTGTTCGGAGTCACAGACCTTGTGGAACTCATCGTACAAATCCCCGAAACAGATACTTCTGTGACGGAACTACTCAATACAACCCTTACATTCACACTCACAGATAACTACATCCACATTAATGAGGGTGAGTACCACACGGCTTCAAAGTTACCATCAGAGACAGTAAACCTCTGTACAGAACTAACAGAGAAAGATAAAGACGCACTCAAGAAGAAGATACTCCAATCACGGTTAGATATGACTACAGGAGTTTTAACTGTGAATGAAGTGAACCCGAATACATCTGAACTACACCTTACTTTACTCACTACTGAACAGGATTTCGCAGTATCTCTGGATTTGCCTAAATCATATGATTCCTCGCACGAATCCATAGTAATGATAGATACTCTGTCTGGTGGTACAATAGAGAATTTAGACGGTATGTCTGTACAAATATCGACAACTGAGACAGACAAAGAGAACGAAGTCTGTATTGATACAGAAATAGGTGAACTGTACATCTCAGATATACATTCTCCATCTTCTAACGCCCAACCAGATGAGACCAGTTTGTACTCAAGAATTAAACGGTACTTGGAGTGAAAATCAAAGTGTTTAAATCGGTGGAAACCGTAGTATAGAGTATGTCAAAGTATTACACTCTGGTCAACTATACTGAAGAAGAACGAATCAGCCCACATGAATTCGACCGAGGTGAACACCTGGGTGGATGGTTTAGGGAAGCCTCAAATACAATTGCGATGTATCTCCTTGTGACTGGTTCAAATCAGACTGGGGAATACGCAGGTCGGTGGAGCGGGGATAATATTGCTCTGGTTAGCGACTCTATGGACATTGATACCAGAGAGTACACCGATATTAGCTCTGAAGTGTTTGATGAAATGAATCGAGAAGTAGAAGGATTCCCTGAGGAGATGGAATCTGAAGTGTCAAAAGAGGTTTTAGGTGCGTATCCATAACTATCGGTGAGAAAAATGCTTGTAACTGTGAGTGATTGGGAAGATTTTAAGCAGATTCAGGAGACACGAGAACAGTGTGAATCAATAGTTAACCCCTGTATTCAGGATGCTGTCGAATTCTCACGATTAAATTCTTATGAGTTCTAATTGTCAATCAGATATTGGATGCCGTGCGATTACTTCGAGAGGAGTTCAAATAGAAGTTTGTGGGAATGAAGTGTATGGGCGTAATGGCACAAATGAGATTCAGTACTGCCGAGACCATATTCCAACAGGCGCAGCTCAAGGGCTGGTTCGGGTGGATAAATTAGAATTTTATATTCCAGAATTGAATACAATTAAAGAAGCGCCTTAAGCGTGTTTCTTCATTAAGTCGTGAAGATGTGATTGGGCATCATCCTTATCATAGAAGATTTCATGGGCTTCAACTGTTGGCCATGGTTTCCCATTTGAAACATCGAAGACAACCGTATAATACTCTAATCCTTCTTCTGTGTCACTATGCATCGCCTCAACGATTGCTCTGTATGGTTTGGATTCGTGAAGGTACTCAATACTTTTACCGTCAGCATTCAAGTGACCAATTCTATCTTTCTCCCATCCTGTTGGTGCGGATACCATACACCATAGTTAGGTTTGGGTCAATAAAAGTGTTTTGAGTCAGGCAACCCTTATTCGTTGCCAGGGTTCTCTTTCATCCACTCGAAGGCAGCCTCCATGTTTCTGCGCTCGTAGATGGTTGTCCGCTCTAACAGCCGCCCTAACGGGGCTAACTCTTCTTCTGTGTATCCTGCGTCTCGGAGGATAAGGTAAGCGTCGTACAGGGTATTCTCCTCTCTGAAGCTCCAGTAGCAGTCCTCTCTGCATACCTCGTCAAACGGTTTCGATGCCTCTGCGTTCTCATACGGGTTATCTCTGTTGGTTTCGCTCATATGTTACCACTCACGACAGCCAAATTCAGGCTACCGTGAACGGCGGTTATCGGGAACGCTCATTATCGTACAATATGGTTTCTCCATAGTTAAAGGTTATTATTGTGGTTGGGGGCTTGTCGTGAGAGCCTGTAAGAATTCAGAGGCTTTCTGTACAAACTCAGATTTGGTGAGTGATGATAGATTCAACTCAATTGGATTCTCTTGCTCGGCATCATATTTCTGGATTGTGATTGTATTACCTCGGAGCTTGTATTCAACAACAATATCTTTGAAAGTTCGAACATGGGTACTCCGACCAGATTGTTTAGAGTCATTATACAGGGACTGTAAAAAGTCTGTGTTAGTCATAAACAGTCTAAGGTTAGACTCGGGTACTCATATACTTTATGATTCATTGGGGTACCACAGCCGAATGATTTTTATGCGATTTATATCGTAGAATACAACAACTAATGAATTTACAGAATTATAGTCGAATCGAATGGTTAGTATATACCTATCAAACCCTTCTTATTCTCACGCTAATAGCTACAGTTGATATCTTTACCTCACAATTATCCCCTACAACCACACTTCCACTATTAGCTGGATTAAGTGCTATTTCGCTTACATATTATGTTTCTGTAATAACCGAATACGACTCAGACTACAAACAGTATCGAGCCGCCCTTGCGTATCCATTACTTATGACACTTATTGGAAGCAGTGTACTCTCATTTATTTATGCCACGACACTCACAGCATTCACAGTAAGTGAGTCAATTTCCGTTACTTCAGGGGCGCTTACAATTGGACTTCTCACAGTTGGACTCGTCACATTAGATAAACGAATTCAACCTGAAGAATCACCGTATTATCAGATTCTCCGCTCATATATACGAGGTGGAAGCACACCACCAACACTCGCTACAGAAACCTCTACTATTGAAGTTGAATTAACTATCGGGCGAGAACGAGTATTTACTGTTGGACTCAGAGATACCCTCTCTGAAGCAACCCTCTACAAAATTGGGCGACACCTCACTAACATCGCAAAAGCATTCTTTGGATTCACTGTGTTGGTCTCAGGGCTTATTTTATTTGGATTCCCACTACTAACAGTATCTGAATTTGGAATCGTTCTTGGTGCAACAGTACTGTTCTACATTACTGGGATACTCAGTACTATCGGAAGCGTGATTATGGCTGTTCGGAATGGGGCGAATGACTCGGATTTACTCTACAGGTGGATGCTAAAGTTTACTGAAGTAAATTGTTGGAAATGGATAGGGTCTCTTATCCTGATTGGTTTCAGTATCGCAACAGGATTCCACCCAGGTTCAGATATTATTGGAGCATTTTTCATTATCAGTATTGTCTTAATCATTTCAATCTTCACTGAGTCATATTATAACGAAGAAATGTATTGAAGTGACAGAAGATTTATACCAGTTTGTAAATGATTCACTAGTATGTACTCAGAGACATTAGTCCTTCATCGATTATCACTTCCCATGTATGGGATGGCAGCATTAGTCGCATTAACAGGATTCTTTTACTGGTTATTCATGATGGCAACACTGTCGCTTGAGATTAAAGCACTACTGTATTTCACTAGTATTATTGTCTTTGGCGTCGTATACTCTGATTTGTGGGTTATGGATACAGACTCGATTTCTGAGTCTGAGTAAATATACCACTTGAATCAGAAACAGAAACTTTATAATTGATGCTATTGTAGTGGTACCTGTGGTAGAGTCGGCGGCTGGGCCACCGCCCAAGTCCAAAATGGTCTGTATGTGGACTCGAACTGATAGTGTGTTATGTGTGAGAAGTTCTGACCTACTTACCGCTCATTGAACCCTCGTCCAACAGGGTTGACGGTCAGTATACACATCCTGCAGGGGATGGCGTATGCTGTTAACAGAACTCACCGAGTCAGGCACGGAAGTGAGCAGCTCAATTTCTGACAGTCTCCGCTTGCTGGGTCACGGGGTGGAGAGTAGGGAGTGGTTATCAGAACTTCAACAACACATAGCTATCTATCACCCCACACTTCTCAAAAATAGTTAGTCTTCAATAACTTCTTTATCAGCGTTAGTGAATTCGCTGGATTTATCCACTTCTACACCCTCAACAGGTTCAGCATATGGTTCAACATCTTCCCAATTCATATTGTTGCTAATCCAATCCAGGAGTTCCAACCTGTCATCAAGAACCCACATCTCTTTCTCGAAAATCTCGTCATATGTCCCTTCCTCGCCTTCAAACTTCTCCGCATAATACCTAGCTCTATCCTCAGCAATTACCTTCGCTGGAATATCATACCGTTCACCATTCGAGAATGTAACTCTAACAGATTTCATACCACAAATAATCCCCCCAGAACAGTATAAATATACCGATTTCACTTGACTTCCGCAACTATCTCATCAGGAATCTCATCTAACCGATTCGTCAAAATACTACTTGGTTGATAGGGCGGTGTATGTGAATATTCAACCCACTCATCAAGTCTCTCATTCCGATACAACCCATACAACGCCATATCTGTAAGATACCAATTTCCCTCAGTTGTTCTGATGAAATCAACACTCCATGAATCAGTTTCCAACTGTTCAACTGCTTGTTCAGAGATATCCATAATCATAGACGCCTCATCAGCGATTTGTGTATCTAACTCTTCTTGTTGCTCACGAGTAAATTCACTATCACGGATATCTGTAAACCAATCAATCGCCTCTCCATCATCGACAATACAACGGACTTCTATCGACTCTGATTCACCAGTGACAGGATTCTCAATTGTATCGATTGGAATCCATTCTCGAACAACCAAAGTTGAATACGATAACTCATACATCGTGATTGCGTCAACTAAGTGAAGCACCTGTTCATCAATATCTTTTGGTTCAGATGTAATAACCCACCCATCTTCCTCTTCGGCAAATATCTGTGCGGATTTAAACTCTGTTCGAATATGTGCTTTCTCTTCTGGCAACTCTGAGACAACTTTATTAATTTCCGCAGTAGGAATCTCCTGTAAGTTCCTCACGAATGCTTCAATACCTTCGTTCATTACAGAAAAAGTCGGTTTCACATCACTAATATCAAAAGTAAACGCTTGTAGTAGTGGAACTCCGTCTGCTTGCTCAACCGTTGGATACCAGTGTGTAAGGGCGTTCCGAGAATCATCGTACTCGCCACCAATAATCATATTTGTCTATTTGAAGAGAAATCAGTTAAACACTTCGATTTCTGTGTACCACCAGAATTTATATATCACTTAGATTATATTGTGTATATATGGCTGGACCATATGCTCCATATTTAGAAGAAATCGAACCCGCATTTGATACACATTTTGACCAGTATGAGTCAAACATATCATTTTCTACACTTGATGACCCAATCCATATTGCGACTGTTGAGAAAGACCCAACGCAAATCACCAACTACGAACTTGAAATCGATATTTATGTCTTTGAATTCCCTCCTGACTGGTTAATCGCCATTAAAACACACCAAGATAAGCTTAGATATATCTGGAAAACAGATTCAAAGCAAGAAATCGCTCGTGTAATGAAACAAATCTGCGGGGATTCATCCACACATTGGGTTATCCCATAATTATCGGTTTAACAGTCTACGCTGAATGAAATACGCACACGCATCAAACCGTGGTTTCCCTAAAGCGTAAATCAAGAATACCACTAAGATAGACGCATACAGTCCACCATATACAACCATTATCTGCTCCCGTGAAAAGAAATTGATATAATACACGATTGTACTCCCCATAGTGTAAATAAACAAAAGAAATCCTAAGACACTAAAAAATTCATTCGCAAATCTGTTTCCTGCTAATGACACAGGAATCGATAGATTCTTATAGGAAACTGGGTGAATCGGATTAATCCCTCTAGGTGTAATCATATCTCCAACGACATGAAATAACACACTAACAAACCCTAACCCGAAACTTAATACAATAAACTGTGTTTCTGGGAGAAACACAATAACCTCATTCCAGTAGAGAAGTCCAGTACTTACCCCTGCTGAAAGTGTTCCAATAAGCATCGCAAACCAGATAGTGTGGGTAATCCCTCTGTGTCGAATATTTGGGACAAATCTTCTGATAACAGGAGTTCGATGAAGTATTGTTGATTTAGTTTGGAATTTTAAATCTATATCAGGTAAGGTTGTACAGAGTAATGCTAAAAGTGTCGCATAAAATGCTGTGAATAAATACTCATTAACAAGAAGGTAGAATAGGATTGGAGATAATAATATTAATGTAACACCAAGATGCCCTCGATTATGCATACAAGATAGTTCAAGTCAAATGTACTTAAATGTTATAGCAGATATGGGATTGTTTGCTCATTCTGAACGATATTCCAATCCGCTGAACCGAACATCTGTATACATCCTTCAAACGACCAGTCATCGGTGAACCCAATCACTAACCCTGTCTGAAAGTGATACACAATTCCAGACTCTGCCTCTATATTTTCTTTCACACCAAGAGACGCATCCTTTAATGGAGAATACACAATATAATCAAATATATCCTGTAGTTCTTCGGTTGGATGAAGTTGCTTGGTGTTCTTGATTGGTGACAACTCTTCATCTGTATCTGGGTGGAGTGTAACATCACCAAGGGTAGTATTATGAAATGTGGTACAGGTAGTCGTGAGTGTTGATTTATCTAATAAT
>LKMJ01001535.1_pt1 | contig 20522 bp, 17 predicted proteins | sample 643391 | NCBI WGS metagenome assembly LKMJ01 (sample SAMN04112250, study PRJNA286221) | soda lake metagenome | biome: soda lake; feature: Kulunda Steppe; material: water; isolation source: sample PL-Br10 brine of Picturesque Lake | place: Russia: Kulunda steppe | collected 2010-07 | reverse complement strand
TGATGCTGATATTGTGTTTTCAGTTTATAAAACTGTGCAAAATCGGGCAGTGGCAGCGCGGATTCCGCAGAAAAAGAAAATTTAGAGCCGGATCTCGGAGAAATTGGATTGTCGGTTGAATTTCTTTCTAATACATGTCGCAATGTTAACAGGTCGGCCCTTCCGTCTTCAAATACCTGGCTGAACCCTAATACATTAAAGCTATTGTAGGTTAAAATTAGTCGCTGAGTAAAGAAATCATCCGGCCAGTTCAGTTGTCTGCCAAGACTTACGCTTGCAGAAAATAGCTCGTTTCGTCGATCTGGCTGCTGTTGCAGGCCTCCACCAAAGCCTCCAAAACCCGATCGGCTTCTGAAGTTTAGAAAATCGTATGATAAACTCACACCGAGTGATGTTGGTCTTCCTCTGAACCAAGGCTCAGTAAAGCTGAAGTTATAGCTTTGATATCCACGGCCTGTAACCTGAACTCCCAATGATAATCGTTGTCCGTCTCCGGATGGTATCGGGTTCCACCCGCCGGGTTCAAACATCCTGCGAACTGAGAAATTATTAAAGTTTACTCTTGCAGCGAGAATTACTCCAATTTGGCGGCCACCAAATCCACCTGAAAATTCAAAGTTGTCAGTACCCTGTGTTTCATCAAGGTCGAAAGTGATATCTACGGTTCGCTCTTCTCTGTTCGGCTCCAGATCAGGCTGAATTCCTTCGGGATTAAAGTATCCAAGATTTCCAAGCTCTCTGATAGACCTTACAATCGCCGACCGGCTGTATGTATTGCCGGGTATTGTTCGCATGGTCCGGCGTACTACATCATCATGAGTTTTCGTATTACCGGTAAACGAGACTTTTCTGATGGTAGCAATTTCGTCTTCAATAATTTCAAAGTTAAGGTCCAGTGAATCACCGTCCACAATCTGGATATCGGGAAAAACCTGGAAAAACAGGTATCCTATATTTTGGTATAAACTGTTGATGTCCTGATCATCGCGCCTGAAGTTCAGGTTTTCATCAAGTTTTGTTTCATTAAAAACATCGCCCCTCATAAAACCAAGTGCCTGGGTCAGTTCCTCATCAGAGTAAACTGAATTGCCTTCCCAATTTATTTCCCTGATTCTGTACTCGGGTCCTTCTTCAATTTCGATATCAAATATTACACCGTCTTTACTTCTGCGCCAGTTGTCTACATATACAGAATCCTCAATCACCCTTACATCTCTGTGACCGTTGTTCCGGTAAAACTGAAGTACATTTTCAATCCCTTCCTGGTAATCATCTTCTGTAAATACATGACGTTTAAAGATCCTCCACCATCGGTCTTGTTTAATCGTAGAAAATTCACTCCTTAATTTTCTGTCGCTGAACTTTTCATTTCCGCTGAAATTAATTTCGCGAACTTTAATTCTTTCTCCGGGTTCAACGTGGAATGTCAACTCTACCCTGTTTCGGGCTTCGTCTACGAGCTCCTCTTCAATTTCTACAGTGGTATTCCAATATCCTTCTTCTCTGTAGTAACGCTTAATCGTGTTTAGTGCCTGCTCCCTGATTGAACTTGTTACAGCAAAACCTGATAATAAATTTAATCGCTCTCTCAGATCTCTTCGATGCGATCGCCTGGTGCCTTCAATATGATATCTCTGTAGTCTGGGCTGCTCTTCTACTCTGATTTCGAGATTTACCCCGCCACCGCTTACGCGTTCATGCAGAATTTGAACATCCGAAAAAAGTCCGGTTCTGAAAAGTTGTTTAATAGCGTTTGGAATCTCCTCGCCCGGAATTGTTATGCGCTGGCCTACAACCAGTCCGCTGCTGCTAATCAGATAGCTTTCACGTGCAGTTATCAATCCGGTTACCTCAATATTGCGGATTTCTAGGTCGCGCTGAGTCATTGTAGTGGGATCTTCGAGCTGTAGCCTCTGTTTATCCTGGGCTTGAAGATCCTGTAATGACAGACTTGATAAAACGAGTATTGCTGAGAGTAAAAAGAGCTGCTTTATTTTTAACACGTGATGAAATCTATACTTCTTTTTTATGATATGATTTGATTTATAACTGTTGAAGATATCGATTTGTTATATCCGTTTTTTACCTTCCCGTATCTTCGATCACGCTTTTGGAAAGAATTTATTGCCCTGTAGAGCTCAGTTCTTCTAAAATCCGGCCAGTAAGTCTTCGTTACAAATAATTCTGAATATGCCAGCTGCCACAATAAAAAATTACTAATTCTAAACTCACCGCTGGTACGGATAATTAAATCCGGATCTGGAATGGATGCCGTAGATAAATAAGATTCAATGAGTTTGTCATCGATCTGATCCGGTTCAACATTACCTTGTTTTACTTCGTGAGAAAGTTTTTTTACGGCTTCCGTTATATCCCATCTGCCGGAGTAACTTAATGCAAGACAAAGTTGCAGCCTTGAATTATCTTTGGTCAGTTCAATTACTTCATTTAATTGTTTCTGACATTTTTGGGGAAGCCTTTCAACCTGTCCGATCGTTACAAGTTTAATATCGTTTTCCAAAAGCCTTTCTGCTTCATCGCGCAGAGACTGAACAAGCAGTTTCATTAATCCGTTAATCTCTGCTGCGGGCCTGTTCCAGTTTTCCGTTGAGAATGCGTAGAGGGTAAGGTATTTAATACCCAGCTGAGCACAGGATTCTGTTATATCCCGAACTGATTTAACTCCGGCTTTATGGCCATGTAAGCGTATATTACCTTTTTTACGGGCCCACCTGCCGTTACCATCCATTATTATGGCAATATGATCAGGCAAATCACCGGAAGACTTTAGTTCTTCCTGGAGTTTTTTGTCCTGTTCAGTTTGTTCGTTTTCTGTAAGATTAAGTGGTTTCAAAGGCATATTGTTGTAGTAATTTCAAGCTCTGTAAATTAGAGTTATTATAGGCTACATTCAAGAGTCAATTACCACCTATTTTCTTTAACGATTCATTTAACCAAATCATATCGCAAAGTGCCAGAGCGGCTTCGGCACCTTTATTTCCTTTATCTCTGCCGGCTCTTTCTTCAGCCTGTTCCACATTATCTGTAGTCAACACTCCGAATGTTACGGGTTTTCCGGTGCTTAAATTCAAATCTGAAATGCCCCGGGTAACTGCATCACAAACATATTCAAAATGCGGAGTGCCTCCACGAATAACAACACCGATAGCCACAACCCCGTCCGGATTAAGCTGGTCGATATTCAATTTACACGCCAGTGGCAATTCAAATGAGCCCGGACATCTTGATATTACAATATTCTTTTCAGCTATCCCCTTCGCTTTCAGTGCGTGCCATGCCCCTTCAAGCATTTCATCAGTGATAAATGAATTCCATTTGGAAGCAACGATACACACTTTTTTTTCAGACCAATCAATTTCAGCCTGTTCGTTAATCTCTTTCATTTTTGTGAATTAGAGTTTATCAAGTTCATTTTGCGACCTGACATTCGCTTTACAGATTCCACATGCTGCTGGCCTAAAGTTACAATTCCAAAGTACGGATCATAATCAGACTTTCCATTTCCATGAAAATCACTTCCACCGGTAACCAATATATTACGGGATTTAGCAAGGTCTGTAAACGTCTTCTGCACGTTAAAATTATGGCTGGGATGTATGCATTCAATTCCATCTATACCGAGCGACAGAAGCTGATCAATTTCATCCTGTGAATAAATCGGGCCGGGATGAGCAATTGATAACACTCCGCCGGCATTATGGATGGTTTTAATCACTATGCCAATTTCTGCAAATTCAGTTTTTATCGAGTCTAATTTTTTTGAAGACAGATACCGAATAAATGCTTCTGCAAAACTTGATACATAGCCCTTATTTACTAATACATTTGCTGCATGCGGCCGGCCCATATTCCCCTGACCTGCTTCTGCCCATACCTCATCGTAAGTAATATCAATTCCCTGAGACTGCAGCTCTTTGATAATGCGTTTCATTCTCTTGACACGGGCTCTTTTTTGACTTCTCAGTAAATCAGATAATTCTTCATTTTTATAATCAAACCCATAAGCAAGAATATGGATTTCTTTTGTCTTCCAGATTGTGCTGATCTCAATTCCAGGTATGAGTTCGATTCCTATTTCAGCGGCTATTTCAATTCCATCTAAAAACCCTGATATAGTATCGTGGTCTGTAATCGAGATAGTTTTCAGACCTTTTTTTTTACCTTTTTCGAGGAGCTCTCTGGCCGTTAAAGCCCCGTCTGATGCCAGCGTGTGTGTATGTAAATCTGCTTTTCCCAAGAATTAAGGCCTTAAAATGGACAAATAAGTTGATGAATCATTTAATATTTCTAAAGATTTCAACACTTGCTCATCTATTTCAAGCATTGCCCTGTTTCTATCTTCTTCTTCAGCTGTTTGAGAAACCCATTCTGCAAGAAGATTTTTTTCGATAACCGACTGATTGTCATAAATTTGTGAAATTTTGTAATCCCTGAGTAAGGCTTTTAACTCATCAATATTACTCTCCGCAGATGAGGACTTTGAAAAACTATCAAGATTGTCATAAAGTGCCTCTATGTGGCCATCAACTGGTGTTTGAAATGTAAATCCCTGCTCTACCAAATATCGTGCAAATTTACCAAAAAGCTTATCTTTGACATCTTCGTCTCCGGCAATGTCGGGATCGTTGAGTAAATCATTAACGAAAAAGAAATATTGGTTATTTCTTTGCAGAGAGAGCTGAAGCAATGATTCCTGGTGATCCGTAAACTTCAAATCGGGTTCAATTCCCCTCCCGTCAAATACAACACGGCCATTTTTGGTTCTGAATGCTCTTCTAAGTGAGTCTGCTATCATTGCCCCTTCGCTCTCCGTCACACCACTATACTCTATTGATTGAATGCTTCGCCCGCTTGGAGTAAAATATTTAGAAATTGTAATTTTAAGCGAAGTATTATAGGAAAGAGGCCGTACAGTTTGTACCAATCCTTTTCCAAAACTATTTTCTCCCACAACTACCGCCCTGTCCAGATCCTGAAGAGCACCTGCAACAATTTCTGAAGCACTTGCACTACCATTATTAACCATGATAACCAGCGGTAAATCTTCAAAAAGAGCCGGCTCTTCTGTAACAAATGCATTGTTATGCACATCAAGCCTTCCCCTTGTTTCTACAACTGTAACGCCCGGCTCAATAAATTTATCAACAAGGTCTACAGCCTCATTCAACAATCCGCCGGGATTATTTCTCAGGTCTAATACAAGGCCTTCAAATTCTTCGCCGTTCTCCATCATTTTCAGCAACTCTGAACGAACTTCTTCTGCTGATTGCTGTCCAAAACGGTTTAACTGTATATATCCAAACTGATTCCTATCACCAATAAGGCCGGCATAGCTTATATTTTTAACTTCGATGCGCTCTCTTTCAAGTTCAAAATCGATGCTTTGCTCAATTCCCGGTCTTCTTATTTTCAGCTCTACGGTTGTACCAACATCACCAATTGTTAATTGCTGAACCTCTTCGGGTGAAAATCCGGTAACGTCCACACCATTTATTTGCTCAATTACATCACCCGGCCTTAACCCTGCCCTTTGAGCCGGATATCCCGACAAAGGAGCAATGATTACAATTTGATCTCCTCTGAAGCCGGCATCAATCCCTATTCCGCCATACGTACCGGTAGAGAGTATTTCCATCTGCTGCTGTTCACCCTCGTCTATAAATACAGTATAAGGGTCAAGTGATTCCAGCATAGAATCGATGCTTCGCTTCATCAATTCTTCGGGAGATACCTCATCTACATATTGCGTGGCTACTTCTTTGTAGACATCGCTAAATATGGTCAGCTGTTTTTTTATCTCGAAAAAAAGATTCCCGTTTTGTTGGATAAACGCAGCTGAGATAAGCACAAAGCCTCCCAGCAGAAGGGCAAATAATGGTCTTTTTACAGCTCTTTTCAATAGTTTAATAAAGTTACCTTCTTATCGTCAAAGTTTGGCCGGCGTAAATACGAGTTCCGCTCAGGTTGTTCGCTTCCTGTATATCTGATACTGAAACACCATGACTTCTGGCAATTCCGTCTAAAGTATCATTACGCCTTACAGTATATGTTATTGTATCACCTGATTGCGAACTGCTTCCGTCAAATCTCAGGTTATAAACATTCTCACCTGCTCTTTGTCTTCTTTGAACTTCTTGTTTCTGAGCAAAAGTCAGGCCATCAATTTGACGGTAAAAATCTTGCCTGTTCTGGGGAACATGAATTGTTAACCGCTGCCCCACTCTGATAGTATTAGAGACCCCATTCCAGGAGCGGATTTGCCAGGCTCTAACATCATACCATTCGGCAATATGGCCAATCGTATCACCACTTTTAACTGTATATGTTACGGCTGCTGTATTTGCAGGAGCTTGTGCCTGTTGGCGCTGTTGAGTTGAATTTCCCGATGAGGAAGCCTGATTCGAGGGCCTGTCGGAAGCAATTTGTTCTCTTGAACCCGGAGCAACCGGCACAACAATAGTTTGCCCCGGATGAATGGTACTGCTTAATCCTTCATTTGATTCATACAGAGCACGTACTGATGTTCCGTATCTACGAGCGATAAATCCGAGTGATTCACCGCTGCTAACTGTATGCATTGCAATTTCCTGAGCTCTTGACTCCTTCGGTATGTCCTGATATGCTGCAATAAAATCGTCTTTTATTCCGGATGGGAGTTTTAACGGATACTTTCCGCCGGGTGGTGTGGCCCACCGCAGCAGTTCGGGATTGTAATATCTGAGATCCTGCAGGCTCAATCCCGCGGCCTCAGCCAAATCTTCGAGCGGCATCAAACCATCAACTTCAACCACATCAATAGAATAGGGAGTGCCTCCGTAATTTCGTTCAAAGCCAAATTCTTCGGGGTTAGTGGCAATCATGGTTGCTGCAATATACCCGGGTACATATCCCCTGGTTTCCCTTGGCAAATAGGGATAAGCAACCCAATAATCTTCCACGCCACCGGCTGCGTTTATAGCCCTTCTCAAACCTCTTGGACTAATATTGTAATTTGCCAGAGCCAGGTGCCAATCACCCCAAACGCCATATAAATCTCTTAAATGTTGTGCTGCTGCTCTTGTCGATTTGAGCGGATCGCGTCTTTCATCAATCCACCAGTTTACTTCCAGTCCGTATACAGATCCGGTTGCACGCATAAACTGCCATAACCCAGATGCTGCAGCCCAGCTTCTTGCCGTTGGCACCAGTCCGCTTTCAATCATAGAAAGATGAATTAATTCTGTTGGCACACCTTCGTCTTCAAAAATTTCTTTCATCATCGGAAAATATCTTTCTGATCTTTCCAGCCAACGCTCCATAACCTGCGGGCGGCGTAATGTGTAGTACATCAGATGACGATTAACGTGCTGATTTTGAATTAACGGAACTTCAGTCTGATTAAATGTGAGATTGTCAGGCATTGAATAGCCCTCGGCGAGCCAGTCGTCACTTTCAGAAAATAGTTCATTCCTGATTTCAAAAATTTCGCCTTCGGTATCATTTCTGGTTTCGGTAATTCCGTAAAACTCGCTGTGTTCTGCCATTACCGATCGGTAAAGTTCCGCAAAGCGCCGGTCGTTCTGAATTTCCGGGAAATCGTCCATTAATTCCTGTATGGCCGCAAAAGCCTCATTTATATAACTTTCTGCCTGCACCAAATCTCCCTGTACCTGCGCATCGATTGCTAAAACATGCATTCGGTAAGCGTTAGATATCCGCCGTAATGTTTCTTTTTCAAGGTCACCAAAAACCCGTGGATCTTCGCCAACATTTGCTTCATCTCTGGTTTCAGTTAACGGGTTGGAATATGGAAGCAGTTTGGCAGGAATTTCTACTTTTTTTATTTCAGATTTAATTTCAGAATTGCTGTTTTGAGAAAAAGCGGCCTGACTGATGAGAATGGAGGAAACCAGCAGTAGTATTTTTTTCATAAGATAATTGTGACGGTTTTTATCAAACTTAGTTAGTTAATGAATTGAGACTGGTTAGTTATTCAGTTAATTATGCATTATCAACACATTTACATCAAAACGCAAACAACAAAACACTATTTCATGAGCTTTAATTTTTTTCGTTTTGTGTCCATTTCTGTACGATTGGCCATCTTCTGCCAGATCCAAAAGATTTAGAGCAAAGTTTAAGTATCGGTGCCGCCTGGTATCGCTTAAACTCGTTAGTATCAACGAGCCTCACCACAGAATGTACAGTATCTTTGTGATGCCCGGATTCTATAATTCCTTCAATATTCTCCTGCAGCTCAATATAGCGATAAAGAATATTATCTAACACAGAGTAATCAGGTAAACTGTCAGAATCTTTTTGACCTGGCCTTAATTCAGCACTGGGCGGTTTATTTATAATTGTTTCCGGAATTATTTCTTTCTCATACCAGGTGTCGTTAAACCATTTAGACATTTCAAATACTTCTGTCTTATAGAGATCTCCTATAATGGCAAGAGCACCGTTCATATCTCCATATAATGTAGCATAACCAACTGCATATTCTGATTTGTTACCGGTTGCCAGTAAAAAATTCCCAAATTTATTGGAGTGAGCCATCAGCAGTGATCCGCGGATTCTGCTTTGAAGATTTTCCTCAGCCTCATCAAAAGGTTTATCTTTAAATACCGGGCTTAAAATTTCATTAAACTGATCATAAATTTCTCCGATTGGAAGCTCAATGAGTTTAACACCAAGATTTTCGGCAAGATTTTCAGAATCTGTAACGCTGCCCTCACTCGAAAATTCACTTGGCATGGTGATGGCCGTAACATTTTCAGCACCCAAAATTTCAGCAGCTAATGTGCAGACAAGTGCAGAATCGATTCCGCCGCTTAAACCAAGAACTACATTATCGGTGAATCCCGTTTTTTCTACATAATCTTTTAATCCCAGTTCAATGGCTCTAAACTGCCTTTCAATTTTATCGGGATATTTTTTTAAACCCGAGTTATTAACTACTGATACCGCTTTTGTTTCAGCATAAAACTCAATATCAGTGTACGATGGTCTGAAAGGATCTGTACCGGCAATAATTTCAGCTTCTGAATTAATTACTGCAGAATCACCATCAAAAATAATATCGGTGTGCGCACCAACCTGGTTACTGTAAAAAACCGGCAGCCCCAATTTTTTGGCATGATTTTTCAGCATTGCCATACGGCTTTCATGCTTTGATTTTGTGTATGGTGATGCCGAAATATTAATGATACAGTCTGCTCCTGCTTTTTTCATTTCACCGGCCGGGTCGAGATCGTATGTGTGATACTGAACCTCATTTTCGTTATACCATATATCTTCACAAATGGTCACGCCCAGATTAACCCCGTCTAAAGTCAGGCAGCTGAACGTTTTATTAGGTTCAAAATACCGGAAATCATCAAACACATCATACGTAGGCAAAAGTGTTTTATGGGTAACCCCCAAAAGTTTTCCGTTTTTAGCAAGCAAAGCAGAGTTAAATGCTTTTCTGCCCAGACCTTCATTCGGTGTAATAGTGCCGAATAACAGCGCCGTATTGCCGGTATTTTCTATAATATTCCTATTATTTTTGTAGCAAAGATTTCGAAAGGCTTCTTTTTCGAGCAGATCCTGCACCGGATAACCGCTTAGCACCATTTCAGGCAAAATCAGCAGATCCATTCCGGCGGATTCAGCTTTTGATAATGCCTGTTCTATCAATTTTCGGTTGCCGCTAATATCGCCGGCAGTAGGATTAAGTTGCTCAATTCGAATCTTCATAATCTATTTTTGAAAAACTTTTTCTCCCGCAACCCAGGTTTCGAGTACTTCAATTTCCCAGATTTCTGATGCGGATACTTCGAAAAAATCACGGTCTATAATTATAAAATCAGCCCATTTTCCAATTTCAAGTGTGCCCAGTACATCTTCCTGGTGTGCAGCGTATGCGGCATCAATAGTGAAGGATCGAAGTGCTTCAATTCTGCTCATTGTATGTTCGCTGTACCAACCGCCTGGAGGCATTCCATCATGATCTTGCCTGGTAATGGCTGAATAAAGTCCGTAAAAGGGGTTTACATCTTCAACCGGAAAATCAGATCCGCCGGCAATTATCGTTCCCTGGTCCAGAAATGTCTGCCATGCATAAGCACCTTCAATTCGCTCAGATCCAATACGGTCTTCAGCCATATTCATATCGCTGGTGGCGTGGGTGGCCTGCATAGATGCAATCAGATCCAGCTCAACAAAACGTGGTATATCTTCAGGAGCTACAATCTGGGCGTGTTCAATACGATGTCGTAAATCAGACTGATTTCCAAGCTCATCATTAATGTGTTCAAATGCATCGAGTACCTGCCGATTCGCAGCATCACCAATTGCGTGAATATTCATCTGAAATCCATTTGATGCTCCTTTGTAAAGCATCTGGTTCAGCTCTTCCTGGTCGTAAAACAGCAGCCCTTTATTCCCGGAATCATCACTGTAATCTTCCAAAAGAGCAGCGCCACGGCTTCCCAAGGCTCCGTCTGAAGATATTTTCACACTTCGAAGTGCAAGCAGATCATCTGCATAACTTTCAATCGGCCCGTCTGCCGACATTTCATCAAATGTTTCACCAGTACCGGCTATCATGGCATAAATACGGGTAATTAATCTGCCTTCATCAGCAAAGTTTTTGTACATCTCCCAGGTATCTGAATCGGTACGGGCATCATGTACAGAAGTCAACCCATGGAGCGACATCTGTTCGAGTGCAAGCTCCAGGGCCTGTTCCAGTTCTTCATCTGTCCGCTCTGGAATTACATCCCTGATATAAGACATGGTTGCATCCACAAAAATTCCCGTTGCTTCTCCGTTATCGTCTCTGACAATTACACCGCCCTGAACATCGGGGGTGTCAGAATCAATCCCGGCCAGCTCCATAGCGCGAGTGTTGGCCCATCCGGCATGACCGTCAACACGGGTTAGGAATACAGGCCTGTCGGATACTACTTCATCCAGGTCAGATGCTGAAGGAAATTCATTTTCTTCCCATAAAACCTGGTTCCAGCCACGCCCGGTAATCCATTCACGTTCAGGGTGTTCATCTGCAAAGTCACGAATTGTTTCAAGAGTTTCATTCAGCGACCGAATGCCCGCAACGTTCACATCAAGTTCGCGCAAACCGAGCCCCATAACATGTACGTGGGCATCAATTAAACCCGGCAACATTGTGCGCCCTTCACCATCAATTCGTTCTATTTCGGGGTACGATTCCATCATATCCTCGGAGGTGCCTCTATCAAGTATAATTCCCTCACCTACAACAATGGCATTGAATCCTACAAGCTGACCATCTTCTAATGTGTATCCGTTAACGTTATGCATAACAAAGATATCTTCATCTTGAGTGCATGCATTAAAAATTAATAGAGCAGTGAGCAGTAATACGGTAAAAAATCTTTTCATAATCATTTATTTGAGTTACCGGTTTTCAGTTTTGTTTTAGTTAAAACTATCAATCCAAAAACAGGTTTATATTTCTGAAATTATTTATTAAAAATGCCTGATTCCGGGTGTTTGCACATTATTTGAATTAATTTCGGCCTTCAAAAATTCCGGGTACACATTCAGATTGTCAAGTTCATCAAATGAGATAAATTCAGCTTTGAGCAATAGCTGATTTTCAGGATTCAGTTCCGGATCATGCCCGGTTTTCAACTCACCTTTAAATTCAGCAGTATTATAGTAGAATTCGACGGCGTGATATGGCGGTTCGACAAATTCGTGTACATACTTCAGTATTAATCCGGAGATTACAAGATTTGTCTCTTCAAAAACCTCACGTTTAACAGATTGTGCTGAAAATTCACCAAGCTCAACAGCGCCTCCCGGAGGCAGCCAGACGGGATGTTTTCTTGTTGGCACTTTTTGATTTACAAGTAGTAAAGAGCCGTCTGCAATAATAAGCGCTGAAGCACGAACCCTTACTTTACCCGCAAAAGAGTTTACGGATTTCACTGAACAGTACTTTCTGTTTCTATATTTGATCTATTCAAATATTTCTGCAGAGATGCTTTTACAAACGATACAAAAAGCGGATGAGGATCTTTAACCGTGCTTTTCAGCTCCGGATGAAACTGAACACCCACAAACCACGGATGAGATTCTATTTCAATTATTTCAATCAAATCGCGTTCCGGATTTACGCCTGACAGAGTTAGTCCACTGCTCATTAATTTTTCACGAAATTCATTATTGAGCTCGAAGCGATGGCGATGTCGTTCTTCTATTAATTCCTGGCCATATGCTTTAAAAGCTTTTGAATCCTCGGAAAGTTTACAACTATAGCTTCCAAGCCTCATAGTTCCACCTTTATCCTCTATTTCGAGCTGTTCGGGCATAAAATCAATGACGGGATAGGAAGTATCTTTGTCAAATTCAGTACTGTTGGCGTTTACCATACCAGCGCAATTCCTCGCATATTCAATTACAGCGCACTGCATACCCAGGCAAATACCGAAAAACGGTATGTTATTTTCTCGGGCATATTTTACAGCTTCTAATTTCCCATCAATGCCACGTCCGCCAAATCCCGGTGCAACTAACACGCCGCAAACATCTTTAAACGTTGTTGCAAAAGCTTCTTCTGATAAGTAATCACTCTGCACCCATTTTATATTCACCCGCGTATCATTCATCGCACCGCCATGAATTAATGCTTCAACGATGGATTTATATGCATCATGGTGCTCAACATATTTACCAACAAGTGCAATTGAAATTTCGTGGGTTGGATTCTTGATTTTATCAACAAAGTCCCGCCATTGATTTAAATCTGCATTTTTTTCGGGTAAACCCAGTTTTTCAATCACTCTTGCATCCAAACCTTCTTCAAGCATCAGGAGTGGAACTTCATAGATACTTTCTGCATCGAGTGAGGCAATGACGTCTTCAATCTCAACATTGCAAAATTGCGCTATTTTTTGCCTGATTGTAGAATCGAGTGGATATTCGGACCGGCATACCAGTAAATCCGGGCTCAATCCGCTTTCAGATAATGTTTTAACCGAATGCTGAGTCGGTTTGGTTTTTAATTCGCCGGCTGCTGCAAGATATGGCACCAGTGTCAAATGAATGGAAAGGGTGTTTTTACGCCCAACATCATACCGGAGCTGACGCATTGCTTCTATATATGGAAGACTTTCAATGTCACCAACGGTTCCACCAATTTCCGTAATCACCACATCATAATCCTCAGACTGACCCAACTTCAGTACATGTGCCTTGATTTCGTCAGTTATGTGAGGGATAACCTGAACGGTTTTACCAAGATAAGCTCCTTTCCTTTCCTTTGTTATCACATCATAATAGACCCGGCCCGTGGTTACATTATTGGTCTGTGATGTTTTGATTCCAAGAAAACGCTCGTAATGGCCCAAATCAAGGTCCGTTTCTGCACCATCGTCCGTTACATAAACCTCTCCGTGTTCGTAAGGATTCATGGTTCCGGGATCCACATTTATATACGGATCAAGTTTTTGGATGGTAACACGCAAACCCCGGGCTACAAGCAATCTGCCAAGTGATGCGCAGATAATTCCTTTTCCAAGCGATGATGTAACTCCTCCGGTTACGAATATATATTTTGTGGCCATGTGTGAGATAGAATTGGATTGAAGAAAAAGGAAAATAGCAGGCTACCGAATGCTATTCAAACCAAAAGTGAAAACTCTTAAAAAAACTTTTCTAATTGAAAGACGGCACTGGCATTTACAAATTTTCTGCGACCTGTTTAAGCAGTTCGGGTTTGTCAGAAAAAATACCACTCACTCCCCTATTTATCAGCTTTTTCATCATCCATTTGTTGTTAACGGTATAGATAAAGACCGGAATTTCGAAGTTATTCAGGTTTTTTAAGCCAAATCTGTACAGCTCGAGCCAGGTACAATGAAAAGTATCTGAATTGTATTTATTTGTCAGCTCTGCTACTCCCATTCCATTTGATTCCTTTTTATTAAAGAGTAAACCAGTACGAATTTCTGGAGCAATGCTTTTAAACCTTTTGAGCGCCCTGTAATCAAAACTTGAAAGCAGTACCTGTTCACTCATATCATATGAATGAATAAGCCCGATAACTTTTTCTTCTACACCACCCAACGAGCTCTCAGTTACCGAATCCGGTTTGATTTCAATATTAAGCAGAGTCCTGTTTTTAGCCCATTTCAATACCTGTTGAAGAGTGGGAATAGTTTGATTGCTGTAAATTGGAGAAAACCATGAACCCACATCCAGATCTTTGATTTCATTGTAAGTCAAATTCGTAACAACTTTGCGGTGGTGGCCATATTTTTTTAAATGATTATCGTGCACCACTACCGGAATTTTATCGCGCGTCAGAATTACATCGAGCTCAATCATATCTGCCCCTTTTTTTTGAGCCAGTTTAAAAGCAGTCATGGTATTTTCCGGTGCTGAATATGAAGCTCCCCGATGGGCAATAACAAGAAATGATTTCTTCTGTGAATGAAAAACCTTCACCCCGAACCCCGGTCAATTCTGTAATTTATGTAATCAATCAGCTCGTTAATTTGTCGTCGCTGTACGAAAAGAAGGAGAATATTAATGGCAAAAACTCCAAAAATCAGGTAAAAAAACCAGTCACCAAAAGTTGTCAAATCGTTAAAAAAAGCATAAATAAAAAGGACAATTATAACCAGGTTCACAATAAACTGAATATATTTATTGCGTAGTTTTTTCTCCAGCTCCGGGATTTTTTCTTTGTCGGGAAGATCTTTTTTCGAACGTAAATGTACGCTCAGATAGGCTTCATATTTTTCTTCATCCCTATTTGAATAAGACATGAATAATTCAGTTCTGTGATTTTATAGCCCGTCGAATTGCTTTATTTACCAAAGTCTCGAATGTCCCCCGGCTCGAAACCACATGATAAATCAAAAATGATCCCATTATACAGGACACACTTCCAAGCAGGCTCAGCACAGCTGAGACCCACAATGGAGTAATAAGCCCTAAAATTGTAATACACACAATTGTGAGCCCGATTATAACCTGAAGCACACCTGAACCAAGTGGAATGAGTGTGTGGGCATTCGTAATGAGCGACCAGAATCCGTTCTGAAGAACCCGTTGAGGGCTCTTGGTCTTCTTTTGAATACTGTAAAGACCGGAGCTTGTATTTTTATGATCTTGTGCCATAGAACATCGCGTATTTAGTGACAGGCTTCTTATATTATATAAACTCTATTTAAGAAAAAAATATTTCAGGCTTCTTTGTGAAAAACTCTACTCAATTTATTTACGGTAAGAACAGTATTGAAGAACAGCTTTCCACAAATCCGGAGAATGTTGAAAAGATATTTACCAGAAAAGGAATCAGGCATTCAGACATTTCCAGGATTAAAGACCTTGCTTCTAAAAACCGAATTCCGGTTGCAGAGGTTCCCGGACAAAAACTTTTCGACCTGGTTGGTGATGTTAATGATCAGGGAATAGTAGCCGAAATCGGAGAAGTGGATTACCTTGAGTTTGAAGAGTGGCTCGATGAAGTAAAGCCCGACAAAAATACTGCTGTTTTATTGCTTGATGAGATCGAAGACCCGCACAATTTTGGAGCCATTTTACGCACCGCTGCCGCCGCCGGAATTACTGCTGTGATAGTTCCCAAGCACCGCCAGGCACCCGTAAACCCAACCGTTTTTAAAACCAGCGCCGGAACTGCAGGCCGTATTCCCATAATCCGGGCTGTAAACCTGAACCAGGCAATTTTAAAACTTAAAGAAAATAAATTCTGGATTGCCGGGCTCGATCAGGAAGCGGATTCGGTAATATGGGAACAGAAGTTTGATGTACCCATGGCGTTTGTAATTGGAAACGAGGGACGCGGAATGAGAAAAAAAACCGGTGAACACTGCGATTTTTTGCTTTCTTTCCCAATGCACAATAATGTTGAATCATTGAACGCTTCGGTTAGTGCTGCGCTTGTATGTTACGAATGGCGGCGACAGAAAGACTCTTAAAGCATAAATCCAATTATTTAATGAATTACCGATCAGCACCAAAGATTGAACTGCATCTTCATATCGACTGCTCTCTCAGCTATGATGTGGTTCAAAAAATTGATCCATCCGTTTCGGAAAAAGAATATCGCGATTCCTTTATCGCCCCGCCTAAATGCGACAATCTGAACGGGTACCTTGAGCGCGCCGTAAAAGGGTATGAGATGATGCAGACACAAGAGCAGCTACGGCTTGTAACGCTCGACTTGTACCGGCAGCTCAGCGAAGACAATATTATCTATGCTGAAATTCGGTTTGCCCCGCTGCTACACATAGAAAAAGGCCTTACCGCTAAACAGGTAGTTCAAACCGTTTCGGATGCGGCAGAAAAAGGGATGAAAAAGTATGGTATTGAGGGCGGTGTGATTCTGTGTACGCTACGCCATTTTTCGGAAGAGCAGAGTATGGAAACTGTAAAACTTGTTCACGAATTTATCGGCTCAAACATTTGCGGATTTGATATTGCCGCAGACGAAGCCGGATTTCCGATTGATAATCACGTAAAAGCCTTTGAATATGCCAATGAGCACAATATTCCCTGCACAGCTCATGCCGGTGAGGCGTGCGGAGCTGAAAGTGTCTGGGAAACCCTGAAGAATTTTAAGCCCTCAAGAATTGGTCATGGTGTGAGGAGTGCAGAGGATGAATCGCTTTTAAATTACCTCATAGAAAACGACATACATCTTGAGGTTTGCCCCACCAGCAATATTCAAACCAATGTGTATGATGTGATTGAAAACCACCAGATCGATTATATCTATAAAAAAGGAGTGTCATTGAGTGTAAACACCGATTCAAAAACTATTTCGAATGTTACGCTGACTCACGAATACAATCTGCTTGAAAAGGTATTTATGTGGAATCGAGAGCATTTCAAAAAATGTAATCTCGAGGCAATCAATCACGCATTTACTTCTGAGGATGTGAAGGCTGATTTAATAAAACGTATCGAAGAAGCTTATTGATTCTGGGTCCAAGCACGAGCGGGGACGCTCGCGCTATCTTTTTTTAGTTTAGTTTGGCAAATTTTGTGGTCAACCTTAGCACAAGTATCCCAGCTTAATACAACAAATAAGGCGCTCTTTGTTCCTTATACTCGTCCAATTCAAACCGTAATTCAGAAACATCAAATTCGCTGCTCAATACGTTATCAATTTCTCTTGAACCTGCCAGGCGATACAGAAATGAGCGGAGTTCATATTCCTCAGTTGCATTCATAATAATCGAGAAAATTTCCAACCCTTTTACAACCGGATCAAAATCATAATCAAGAGTTGTAATTCTTACGCCGTATGAAATGGCTCCTTCGTGTTTAGGAGAAGGTGCTACACCGGGAATAGAAACTGGTGTGAACTCAATCGGCTCAATACGTAAACTTTCTGACAGATTTCGCAGCCGTGCCAGATCTTCTTCGCTTAAATTTGTGGTTGGATCGCCCATAATCAAAAATGGATTGTCTGTTCCTCTTCCTTCAGACAGAGTTGTTCCCTCGTAAAAAACTGTACCCAGGTAGACGTAAGCGTGTTCAAACGTCGGTAAATTTGGTGATGGTGCCACCCATTCAAGACCGGTTTCGGGCCATTTCATTTCACGGGCCCAGCCTTCCATTTCGATAACTCGTATCTCGGGGTTGTTTTCATAATCAATCCATCTTTCTCCAACCATCATATTGGCAATTTCACCCATGGTTAAACCATGCGCAATCGGGATAGGATACGGCCCCACAAATGACTGAAATTCATCTTCCATTAACCAGCCGCTTACGTAATCACCACCGGCAGGATTTGGCCTGTCAAGAACCCAGACCGGTACACCGGCATCAGCGGCAGCTTCAATTACCAGGCCAAGTGTGGCGATATAGGTATAAAAACGTGCTCCAACATCCTGCATATCAAAAATCAGAAGATCCACATGATCGAGCATTTCAGGTGTTGGTTTCCGCGTTTCTCCGTAGAGTGAAAATACCGGCAACCCCGATTCCTGGTCTATTCCGTCTTCAATAATCTCACCGGCTCCAGCCTCTCCTCTGAATCCGTGCTCGGGTGCAAACAAAGCCTCAATATTTACATTTTGATCGAGAAGTGTATCCAGCATATGTACATCACCGATTCGTGCCGTGGGATTCATCACCAGCCCAACCCGTTTTCCCTCCAGTTCATCCAGATGATTTTCAATAAACATTTCAGCACCGGTTCGAACCAATTGATCATCTACAGGATCGCTTTCATTGCAGGAAATGAAGGTGAGGGTTAAGAAAATGATAAAATAGAGAGTTGTTGGTATTCGGCTCATCGCTATTGAATTGGTTTAAAATTGATGGTCTAAAAATGGTAAACCTGCTGATATTTTGCAGATTTTCGTAGAGGGTTAGCGCGAAGACTCGCAGAAACTTTTCCTCAGTGCAACACTGCGTATTTATCCGCGCCAATCTAAGAGATAAAAAAAGGGTGACGTAAAAGCATCACCCTTTAAAATGAAAACATCAAACTTTTAAGCTTTGTTTGCCACAACTTCTGACTCAGCAAAAAAGTAATTGGCTTCAATTTTCCCGTTCTCCACAGAATCGGAACCGTGAACGATATTTTCGCCCACACTGTCGGCGAAATCGGCACGAATTGTCCCTTCGTCTGCTTCATCGGGATTTGTGGCACCAATGAATTCACGGAAGTCGGCAATAGCGTTCTCTTTTTCGAGAATCATGGGCACGCACGGTCCGCTGCTCATAAATTCAACAAGCTCGCCAAAAAATGGTCTCTCTTTATGGACGGCATAAAATCCGCCGGCTGTATCTTTTGTCAGCCTGGTCATTTTCATTGCTACAATTTTGAACCCGGCTTCCTGGATGCGTTGTGTTACTTCACCGATCAGGTTTTTTCGTACACAATCGGGTTTTAAAATGGTTAATGTTCGTTCAACTGCCATAAGCTTTATCAATAGGTTAATTGTTAATAGAATTTATTTTTATACTTTTTAAGATACAGTGAATATCAAAAATGACGAAATGCTTTTCGAACGAAATAGCGAAAGAATTTTAACCTGAACCCTGTACCTTGAGCCCTCCACCATGAAAAAACCACATCCAAGCATAGCCTCTCACACAACGGAAATGAAAGAGAAAAAGCGGATTGCGCTGGTAGCTCACGATTACCGCAAACCGGACCTGATCGACTGGGCAGATTACAACCGCGATATTTTGAAACAACACGAACTGTACGGAACCGGAACCACCGGCAAACTGATCTCGGAAAAGCTTGATCTTCCTGTTCACCGGTTTATGAGTGGTCCCCTGGGCGGAGATCAGCAGCTCGGTGCGGCCATTGCGGCGGGTGATCTTGATATTCTTATTTTCTTCTGGGATCCGCTTCAGGCACAGCCCCACGATGTGGATGTAAAAGCCCTCCTCCGAATTGCCATTGTTTACAATATTCCGCTGGCATGCAGCCGCTCATCGGCCGATTTTCTGATCAGTTCTGAGCTGCTCGATAAACCGTATGAGCGCTATCTTGTAGATTATGGGGCAAGGTTAAAGAGCCTTAGTAAAGAAAATGACCTTTAATGTAAAAAACATAACCGGCTCACTGTTTGTGCTGATTACATTTACGGGCCTGATCTGGTTCTGGTCGCTGCGGGAAGAAGTAAGCTACGGACCGGGTGTGTTTGCGCCGGATGAGCCACACCAGGTTAACATCAGCAACGCCCCGATGTTCATGCATAATGATTACTTTATCACCCCGCTGGCCCATTTTCAGGCCAATGCACGTGTTCTTTCACGAAAAAATTACAGCTGGGGACGCGAATCATACATTTCCCCAACTGACTTAACGCTAGGCTGGGGACAGATGTCTGACGAAGCTGTGTACGGCCAAATTAATATCCGCCAAAACAACCGGTACTACTATTGGCGTGTAAAGGAATTTCCCATTCCACGGCGTGAAATTGAAACGCACAGCGCCAATATGCATATGATCCCCGCCAGCCGGAATATAGAACGCGCAATGAAAAGTGTACGCAGGGGTGATATTGTCTCCTTCAGTGGAAAACTGGTACGCGCCGAATCGGCCGACGGCTGGCAATGGACAAGCTCACTAACCCGAACCGATACGGGCTACGTTGCCTGCGAACTGGTGTATGTTGAGGAGTTTGAGGTTACGGAACCGGATGAGATATGAATAAATAACTTTTTTTTGGGGGCTATAGTTCAGTTAAAAACCTAAACCGTTCAGCACGAATCATGCAATTAGCTAAGAGTAGCCGCTTTGTTAACCACCGAGGATAACTAAAGTTTAGAAGAAGAAAAATTTTGCCGGAAATGGCGTATCGTTAAGATTTCTATTATATCAGGGTTTATTTCGTAAATGGCTCCATAATTTTTATGAACAACTAACTCCCGGATTTTGTCATTTCTTAATTCTGGCAAAACTCTGCCTGATTCTGGATTTTCTTTTAATTTTTCAACTTTTGCTTCGAACTGATCGATAAGAGTTAAAGCTGTATCGGGATTAT
>LKMJ01001534.1_pt1 | contig 20524 bp, 19 predicted proteins | sample 643391 | NCBI WGS metagenome assembly LKMJ01 (sample SAMN04112250, study PRJNA286221) | soda lake metagenome | biome: soda lake; feature: Kulunda Steppe; material: water; isolation source: sample PL-Br10 brine of Picturesque Lake | place: Russia: Kulunda steppe | collected 2010-07 | reverse complement strand
GTCGCTCCCAATAATTACAATTTTACCGTACCCTTCATCAAACCCATGGCGGAATGCATTACTCATTCTTTTGCCAAGATCATTACCGAATTGAAGTTTCTTTTCAAAACCCTCACCACCAAACCCGTCATTTTCATCAATAAATGAAGAGTACCAGATTTGTTTATCTGCCCATACCCGGCCTGCGGTTTCTATCGTATATTCAAGCAATTTAATGTAGATATTGTAAGCTTTGTCGTTTCCAACACTTGCAGCAAGCCGTGTTTTTACTTTTCCTTTTTCAGGATTTTTCACAAAAATCATTAATAACTTCTTATCATCCATCAGTTAAATAATCGGGCTTTTATGGTTTCTAAAGTACAGACAGCTCGTAAGTTCCTGAAACAATCTTTCAATTGTATTGTTTAAAAGTAATCAATCTGTAAAATTTAATAATCCATTCATTTTTTTAATAATGAACTATTTGAAATCGACTCTGCTAACGCTTTTTTTGATACTTACACTTGGTATTTTTTCCACACTCGATGCCCAAAACAGGCACAGTAATACAGAGCTGGGAATCATTGTTGGCGAACCAACCGGCATTAGCCTTAAACTCTGGCAAAGTTCATCCACAGCCCTAAACGGAGCTGTTGCCTGGTCTTTTGGAAGAAATGAATCCGTTCACATTCACGCGGATTACCTGAAACATAATCCACTACAGGTAGATCGTGGCAGTCTTGCACTATATTACGGAATCGGGGCGAGAGCTGTTTTTGCGAACAATACTAAATTTGGTGCCCGCATACCGCTTGGTTTGCAATACAATATTCCATCAAGCCGGCTCAGCGTGTTTTTTGAAGTTGCCCCTATATTTGATCTCGTTCCTGCAACCGACTTCAGTGTAAACGGCGGAATCGGTATCAGGTATTTTCTATAGAAAAGTATTAACTGCGCTTTTAGCGTTTACATAGTTCTCTCTTCACAAAAGGAGAGAGAACTTTTATTTATTGCGTTTAATCTTGTCGATTTCAATTTCGAGCTTCTGAAGCTTTTCGTCTTTTTTATTGATCTTCTCTTCAGCCTTGTCAATTTTCTTTTTCACATCATCCAGAAGCGGACTGCTGCCACCTGACGGTTTGAAATAGCTCAGTGATTCTTTCATCTGCAGTAATTCACTGCTCAGATTTTTTAGCTCCTTCTGTAGCTTATCAGCTTCCTTTTGCTTATCCCTGATATCAGCAATATCATCAACAGAATAATTTTCTACATTTTCACGCCCAACCACATCAACAGCTGCTTTTGCAGCGCGGAAGCGGTCGTAAATCACATCACAGGTTTCGCGATATTCTTTCCACATCCTGTTTTTATGTTTAATCGGCACATATCCTGCTTTTTTAAACTCTTCCTGGAGCGGTTTCGCGATATTCACTGCCTCAATCGGATCTTCGTGATCTTTCAGGGCTTTTAACTTATCGAGCACTTCTTCTTTCTCCTCAAGATTGTCTTTTCGCTGCTCTTTAACTTCTTTGAAATGATCCCGCCGCCGATCGTAGAAATAATCCATCGTCCCTTTAAACTTCTTCCAGATTTTTCCGGATTTTTTTCGGGGAACAGGACCGACTTTTTTCCATTGGTCCATCAGTTTCTGATATTCACTGTGGGTTTTTTCCCACTCTTCGGAGTCTTTAATCTCCTCAGCACGTTCAATAAGCTTTAGCTTTTCATTGTAATTTTCTTCTTCCTGCTCGCGAAGCTGATCAATATTGTCGCTTTTCATGTCGTTAAAAGCGTCTGTGGCAGCCTTGAACCGGTCCCACATTTCATTCTCATCCTTTTGTGGGAGATTGCCAACTTTCTTCCACCGTCTGTGAAGTTTGTTCACTTTTCGGGCTGCATCTGCAAGATCATCAGCATCTACAAGTGCTTCTGCTTCGTCTATAAGTTTTTTCTTTTTAGAAAGGCATTTTTCAATTTTTTCACGGTACTTCTTGTCGTGCTTAAACCGCATGGAATGGAACGTATCCTGAACTTTATGGTATCGTCCCCAAACCTCTCGGTTTTTCTCTACAGGAATACGACCTATTTTTCGAAACTGTTTTGTGAGTTCAGAAAAGTCTTTATCGGCCTCTTTCCAGTCCGAATCATCATTTAACCCCTTTACAAACTGCTCCATTTTTTCCAGGATTACGAGTTTGCCCGTCAGGTTGTCTTCTTCCTGCTGCTTTTTCTTAACCAACCGATCTACTTTATGCTCTTCGAACGTGGAAATATACTCATCAAACTGAGACTGTAATTTTTCCTCTTCCGCAGCCGGAATAGGTTTCACATGCTCCCATTTCCCTTTAATTTTGCCAACCTCTCGTGTATGGGTCCATTTCTTTTCATCTATAATTTCTTTCAGGTCTTTCAGCAGCTCTTTCTTTTTCTTGAGGTTTTCTTCCCTGATTTTTTTCTGCTCCTCGTAATGAGCTTTTTTCTTCTCTTCAAACCCTTCCTGGAGACTGTCAATTTTTTCTCTGTAGGCCTTGATGTCAATCTCTGCGGGATCGGGGCCTTCTTTCCATTGATTGTCAATATTGTCAAACTCCATGGATACATACGCCCAGTCGGTGAGTTTTACAATTTCTTCAGCTTTCGCTGCAAGATCTTTATAATATTTTTCCGTTTCACTTACCTCTTCAGCAGAGTCTTCTGATTTATCGACCTCTACATCATCATCGGTTTCGACTTCTGATTCACTAACTACTGCTTCATCTTCTTCAGTAGCTGCTTTTTCTTTAACCTCAGCGTCTTTGTCTTCTGATTCACCAACACTCTCTTTATCATCTTCTCCAGTTACCTCTTCTTTCTCCTCTTCAGTTTCGTCTTTTGATTCATCAATAACCGTTTCATCCTCTTTACTGGATAGTTCTTCTTTTTCTTTAGCATTTACATTTTCTGATTCATCAACCGTCTCTTTCTCTTGTTTTTTAGCTGCTTCTTCTTCACCGGCCTCGCTTGCTGCCTCATCAACAACTTCAACTTCTGCACTTTCCAGCTCTTCAAGTCTTGACTTTGCATTTTGAACCAAAGCTTCAAAATCTCCTATCGCATCAACAGATGTAATTTCTTCTATCATGGCATTGAATTTATTTTCCAGATCTTCCGTTTCTAAAGCAGATTTTTCTTCAATTTCAGAAAAGAAGCTGTCAACTTTCGCCTCAAGATTATTGAATGCTTTTTGAAATGCTTTTACCTGAGCTTCTGCAGATTCTGCATCAACCGTAGTTAGTGTTTTCTCTTTAAATAGCGATGTCTCTTTCAGTTTTACTTCGCCTTCAGAAGTGATATAGGCAAAATCGTTTTCAAAGATGTGGCTACTGGTATTGGTATTATTTTTTTTATCAGTCAAAACAGACGGTACTTTAGGTTGCAAAATTACGGCTCGAAGCCTTCTTCATGAGCTTTGTAGTTTAAAGAACATTCATTTTGGAAGCAACTTTGTTCAAAATTAGCGCCCAAAAAGAAAAAGCCCCGTTACCCGGGGCTTTTATAACTTTCAAAATTGAAATTAATTTTCTTTGAAAAGGTGTACATCTCTTTGAGGGAACGGAATACTTACTCCGTTAGCGTCGAACCGTTCTTTAACCTTTTTGGTGATATCGTATCTCATTGGCCACACATTGCTTCGCTCGGTCCAGGGACGCACGCGAATATCCACAGAACTATCGCCCAGATTACTCACAGCAATAAGCGGCGCCGGCTCCGGCAACACCCTCTCATCTTCATCAAGCACCTCTTTGATGAGCTTAATGGCAAGATCCATATCATCGCTGTATCCAATTCCAAACTCCATATCTACCCGTCGGGTATCAAACCTGTTTAGATTTTGTATTTCATTTCCCCACACCCGCGAATTGGGCATTGAAATTCCAATGTTGTCGAATGAGTGCATTTCTGTAGTAAACAGGCCTATCTCGTCAATCACTCCCATTGTTCCGCCTATACTGACAGCATCACCGATTTTGAATGGTCGTAAAATCAACAACATTACACCGGCAGCCACATTACTTAGTGTTCCCTGCAGAGCCAGGCCTACCGCAAGTGCAGAAGCACCAAGTACAGCTACAAGACTTGTCGTCTCTACTCCAAATTGCGACAACACGGCCAAAACCGTTACAATTAGTATCAACAACCTGACCGTTTTAGCAAGTATCGGTACAAGGGTATCATCTACATTTCCTGAAGCAGATGCCTGCTTATTCACTCTCTTTGCAGCCCAGCCGGCAACAATCCAACCGGCAATTAAAATTAGAACTGCACCGATTACCCCCAGGCCATATTCTACAGCCATCGGTGCAAGATTTTCAGCGTATCCTTCAAATGTCTCTTCCATAGTTTGAGCTAGTTAGTTTATAAGTTTGTTTGTTTTCAATTTGGTTGAAATATAATTAAAAAAAGTCCGGCCTCAATTAAGAGGGCGGACCTATGATAATTCTGCAGGATTACTCGAGGTGACTTCGAAGCATCCAGGCTGTTTTAGAATGTACATGCAGCCTTTGTGTCAGCAAATCAATCGAGGCTTCATCACCCGCATCTTCACATGCAGGCAATGCTTCCCTTGCGGTTCTAAGAATGGTTTCATTATCAACTGCGAGCCGCCGCACCATTTCAAGTGCATCAGGCTGGTCGGTGTCTTCTTCTATAGATGTAATTTCTGTGTACTCTTTAAATGATCCCGGAGCTCGGTAACCAAGCGCCCGAATCCGTTCTGCTATTACATCTATCGCTTCTGCCAGCTCGGTATATTGCCCTTCAAATTGCTCGTGCAGAGAATGAAAAAGCTCCCCTGTTACATTCCAGTGATAGTTGTGTGTTTTCAAATACACCATATAACTATCTGCCAATACTTTCGACAGCCCTTCAGCTATACGTTCCCGGTTTTCTTCTGAAATCCCAATATTTATTTCCATGTCTTTTCTCTTATTTACAGTTTTTGTGCTCATGATTTTTACATTTTGTGATTGACAAATTTCTTACACTACTAAGTACATATTTTCATTACAAACAATTCCGGTTTGTTCCTATTCAATTTGATCTGGACAGAACAAACAGAGAAGATTATTTTTAGATACAAAGATATTTACCCGTCCTGCATGCCTCGATTTATATTTGCCCTGTTTCTCACCCTGATTATCACGCAGCCTATACCAGCGCAAGTTGTTATTAACGAGGTTCAATCGTCCAATTCTGAAACTATTTCTGATGAAGACGGCGAATACGAAGACTGGGTTGAGCTATACAACACGGGAAATGAACCGATAAATTTAAACGGTTACGGCCTTTCCGATGATTACGATAATCCTTTCCGGTGGACCTTCCCGTCAGTTACCATCGGTTCGGGAGAATATTTACTAATCTGGGCATCAGGTAAAAACCGATCTGAGCCGGGGGGTGAATTACATACAAATTTCAGTATTCAGCGCGACGGGGAAGAGGTGCTTTTAACCTTGCCTGACGGTACCCTTATTGATGAACTCGAACCAACACATATACCACGAGACCTCTCTTATGGGCGATATCCTGACGGAACAGGTGATTTTTACTATTTCACTGAACCTACTCCCGGATCAGAAAATAATACAGAAGCATTTAATGAACTTTTAGAACCTCCGGTTTTTTCTCATCCCGGAGGACAATATCCGGGAAGCATTCAGCTTGAACTGGAATCCGAAAGCAATGCAGATATTTATTACACAACCGATCGTTCTGAACCGACCCGCGAAAATGCTGAGAGGTATTCGGGGCCCATTTCTATAAACCGGACTACAGTAGTTCGGGCGCGTTCGTTTAAAGATGGTGCAGTTCCAAGCCAACAGGCTACAAAACTTTATACGTTACTTGGAGGCTCTACTCATGGTTTCAATTCTAATCTGCCGGTGTTAATTCTCTCCGAATTTAATAATGAAATTGTACCAGATGTTAGATCACCGGCCTGGCTCACTGTGCTGGATAATCAAGAATCAGGCCGGGCAGCCCTCACATCTGATCCCGATCTGCAAACGTTTGTGATGGCAAATAAAAGAGGATCAAGTTCGCTCTCTTTTCCTAAGAACATGTTCAGTTTTCATATGATTGATGAGGACGGATCAAATCTAAATGAACCACTACTCGAACTGCCGCCGGAACACAACTGGATTTTATACGCTCCTTACACAGACGCAACACTGATGCGAAATGTGGTTTCATACAGTTTAAGTGAAAAAATGGGTTGGTATGCTCCGAGAACTAAGTATGTAGAACTGTATTTACACACCGGCGATGGCCCTTTAACTGATGAGCACTATTACGGAGTTTATGTTTTAACCGAGCGGATAAAATGGGATGAAAACCGTGTTGATATCACAAAAATCACTCCCGGTGATAATAGCGAACCCGAAATAACGGGCGGCTATATCATCAAAAAAGATCGTTTGAATGCGGGAGAGTCCGGTATCAGAACTCGGCGCGGAACCGGGCTTGCTTATGCCAGGCCAAACGAAATGGATGTAACCTCGGCTCAGCATCAGTGGATTACCAATTACATGAGTGATTTTGAAGAAGCACTTTTCAGCCCGGATTTTGCCGATCCGGTTCATGGTTACCAGTCATTTATTAATGTGGAATCCTTTATCGATCATTTTCTTATTACGGAACTTCTAAAAGAAATAGATGGGTACAGGCTGAGCACATTTATGTATAAAGATCGCGGAGAAAAGCTGGTTATGGGCCCTCTTTGGGATTTTAACCTGAGCCTCGGAATTGCAAACTACATGGACGGCTGGATTCCGGAAGGGTGGTATTATCCAGTTCCGCGCCGGGATAACGATTGTTTTGTAGGATGCGGAATTGTGGAATGGTACGAACGGCTGATGGAAGACGAATCGTACTGGGAACAAACTCAAGAACGGTGGTGGGAACTGCGTCAGAATCTGTTTTCAAAAGAGTACCTCAGTAGTTTTATAGATCAAAATGCTGAGCTGCTTGATGAAGCACAGCATCGAAATTTTGAACGCTGGCCAAATTCAATTGGCTCGTATGTTTGGCCGAACTGGTACGTCGGGGATTCGTATTATGACGAAGTAGAATGGATGAAAGAATGGCTGATGGCTCGCGTGGACTGGATCGATTCACAGATGGGAGATCCCCCCGCAATTCCGGAAACCGAAACTATTCACTACTGGAGGTTTGATGATGAACTCCCCAACAACACCCCTTTTGAATCGCTATCAGCATCGTACAGCACTCACTCTTCCGGTTTGATTGAGTACAGCTCCTCTTTATCAGGATACCCGTTTGATTCAAATCACCCCAACTGGCGAAAAGCATCCATGGAACGCCGAAATATGCCCACACCACTTAATTACCGGCCCGATCTGTTCGGAGAAGAGGAATATTCGGAAGAGGAGATGCGCGCACTTCAGGTTCGTCAGCCTTTCAGGCAAGGCTCTTTGGAAAATGAAATAATTTTCCACCTGCCAACCGGTTCTGAACCCTACGAGGGATACCTGTTCAGATTTGCTGCGAAAGACGAAGGAGCTGCAGAAAATCTGCTTATCGACTACTCTCTGGGTGAAGATGATTCAGGTTGGACAACCGAAAATCTGTCTGAAACATCACTAAACATTACCGAAAATTATCAGCTCTTTGAAATAGATCTTTCTGCGGTCGGCGGGGTTGAAAACAATCCCGGTTTCAAACTGCGAATCAGGTTTGACGGGAGTGATATGACCGTAGACCAAGGTAATCGCGTAACATTTAACAATATCAGTTTTGATGGAATTACCGGGTTTTCCGGACTTCCCGACGTTAAAGAAGAAATTCCGCACATGGCCACGCTCGATCAGAATTACCCGAACCCGTTCAATTCTTCAACAACTATTCGGTTTGGAATTCCCAATTCGGGGTTTGTGGAGCTGAGCATTTTTAACATTCTTGGACAAAGAATAACAACACTTGTAAACGAAACAAGAAGTGCAGGATTTCACGAAGCAGTTTTTGATGCTTCAAATTTATCAAGTGGTGTTTACCTGTACCGGTTAACTACAGAAAGGTCGGTTGAAACCCGGAAATTGATGCTTGTAAAATAAAAACTTCCGGGCCGAATTGAATTACTCTTCGATCTGGTGAACTTCTTTTAGAATGGCTTTTGCGTTTTTATCGTTTTTCTGCATAACCCTGTGCTGCAGATTTGTGATAATTTCGGGTTCTGCATTTTCGTAGGCTAATTCTTTCGCCTCTTTGTCTGTGCCCGTTCTCACAAGATCATAGATATCATCAGCCCGAACAATACTGTAGAGCTTATCTTCATTAAAAGCGTGAGAGCGCAATTCTTCAAACTTCTTGAACAGCTCGGGAAACTGATTGCTGTCATCAGCACGGTCTACTACTTCAACATCTTCGGGGCCTTCAGCGCTGAGGGGTGTTTTGCAGAGATAATAAAATTTTTGCTTAAAAATCATGTGATTATTGAATATCTGTTTTTCTGATTGTCTGAATATAAAGCTTTTTTCAAGACTAATTGAAGTCTTCTCTGATTACTTATCCATCCAGATCTTTTGGGCTTTTAATCCATAGCAACCTGCAGTTTTCGGCCTGAATATCCCGCCATTCCTGAGCGTCTGTCTCAAAACAGGCTATTGTTGCTGTAGCTATCTTCTTTGATACAATTTTTCCGGCAAGATTGTCGATAAAATCTTCAGTCATTGGATTATGCCCAACCGTCATTACAATACTTGATGAATTGCTTGCCGCCCGCACTGCATTCAGATAAGATTCAGGACCTCCGTGATAAAGATCATCAGTCCAGTCAATGTCGCCATCATTCAAATCGAATTCAGCCGCGGCTGAAAGAATTGTTGCTTTTGCGCGGGCTGCCGTTGAACTGAATATTTGATCCGGTATAAGATTCTTCTCCAGCAAAAACTTCCCCATCCTGGGGGCGTCTCGCTTCCCTCTATTATTCAACGGGCGGTCAAAATCCCTTAAACCGGGCTCATCCCATGAAGATTTGGCATGCCGCATTATCAATATTTTCTTTTTCATTTTTCTCCGATTGTAAAACCCATGTCAATTAATTCTGTTAATGATTGAAGTGCATCATAATTCAATTCAAAATTGTGCCTGTTGTTCCATATCGTCTTATTATAATATCAATCACACAGATTTAAGAACTTTTTTGGGCAGGTAAATACCAAGCAATACCCCCCTCGAAACCATAAACACTACCATTGCCAGCCAAAGCCCGTGTACCCCCAGAAATGTATCACCAACAAGGTAAACAGGCATAAAAATAATAAAGGTAGCAATGAGCATCGAATTTCTGAGCGGTGCTGTTTCAGTTGCCCCAATAAACACTCCATCGAGAATATAGCAGAAACTGGAAACAAGTGGAGCCAGAATTGTCCAAAAAAGTACGATTTGTGCCGCTGCAATAACATCCGTTTTATCAGTAAAAAAATATAGAATATAGTCGCCAAATGCCCCGTAAGCCAGAGTGCCGGTGAGGCCAATTAACAGCCCCCAGCCAATATTATAATTAACAGCTTTTTTTAAGTTAAATCTATCTCCGCTGCCTTTATATTTGCCGACCAGGCTCTCCGCTGCGTAGGCAAATCCGTCAATTCCGTAAGATGCCACCATCCACAGCTGCAACAGAATGGTGTTTGCAGCAAGAATTATATCACCCTGCCGTGCTGATACTGCCGTAAAAAACGAAAATGTAAAAATCAGGCAAACTGTTCTGATAAAAATATCACGGTTCACGCTGAAGTACTTTCCAAGTTCATCTGTATCCAGCAGCTCGGTCTTGACAAAATGCTTTAAATAACGCGCATATCTTTTAAAGAACAGAAAGAGCGCCAGGGCAAGCGCTATGTATGTAGAAATAAGTGTGCCATATGCCACACCATCCACATGCATACCCATTCCATAAATAAAAGAGATGTTCAGAATGATATTCAACACATTCAGCACAATGGTGATAATCATTGGGTATTTTGCATTTTGCATGCCAAGAAACCAACCGTTTATTCCATAAAGTGCAAGTACAGCCGGAGCTGTATAAATCCGAATATCAAAATAAACGCGGGTATATTCTGCCACTTCACGGCTGCTGTCTACCACCCAGAGACTGAACAATGCTATGGGCGACTGCAGAACCAGGATGAGCAATCCAATGCCAAGAGCAATAATCTGAACCCTTGCCAAAATCATCATCATTTTCATACGATCGCGCCGGCCATACTCCTGCGCTGTTAAACCCGTAGTACCCATTCTGAGAAACCCAAAACCCCAGAACAGGAAATTGAAGATCATTCCGCCCACAGCCAGGGCGCCCAGGTAATAAACCTGATCCAGATGCCCAACAAGTGCCGTATCTACCACTCCCAGCATCGGCACAGATAGATTGCTGATTATGTTGGGAATAGCAAGATTCAGAATCTTTTTATTCAACGAGCCGGTATTTGTACATTACAAATTTGAAAATTATAAGTGACAGAAGTGCCAAAATTATCGTAAAATTTTGTTGAATAAAATTGATACTGCATGGAATTAAGTTATTGGACGAGCAGATGGAATAAAGGAAACACCGGCTTTCATATGGAAAATGGATATCCCGGCCTTATTCGTCACTGGAGCTCCTTACCTGTCCCGAATAATCCGGTTGTTTTGGTACCGTTATGCGGGAAAAGTTATGACCTGATCTGGCTCGCCGAACACTCCAAAAAAGTAATTGGCTGTGAAATTTCTGAAACCGCTGTTCTCCAATTCTTTTCTGAAAACAACTTAACGCCGGCTACAAGTGCATTTGCAAACTTTACAATATATACATCAAATAATATTGAAATTTGGCTGGGTGATTTCCTGAAACTTCCTGAGCGAAAAATCCCAAAAACAGATTTAATTTTTGATAAAGCCGCCCTTGTTGCACTGCCTCCCGAAATGAGAAAAAAGTATGCTGATAAAATTTTGAAACTCTCTTCATCCCATACACATATTCTGCTTCATCACTTTATTTATAATCAAAAAGAGATGAATGGACCTCCTTTTAGCGTCACACATAAAGAAATTGAACAACTTTTCGGAGCCTTTTATACCATAAAAACACTTGAAAAGAGTGAATTACTGTTAAAAAACTTCAAAAAATTCCAAAACAGAGGCCTTAAAAGTGAATTGATTGAATATTTATTACTACTTTCACCATAGTATTGCAAATAAGCGGGTATCTATGTTACCTTTTCATCTATTTGATGAGAAAGTTGCATATCAGATTGTCTGCAATTATTTTGCATCTCGATTTTTCACCATGATCTCGTAAACCAATACATTTTCGCTCATGAATTTACAAACCCGGAATAATATTTTAACAATTGTCTTAGGTATTCTGATAATCGTGCTGTCATGGTTTTTATACCGATCTCTGGTTGATCCATATCAGGAAGTTTTAGATGAAAGAGAAATGGTGGAGCGAGAGCGCCATCGAATGGAACTGGTGCGTGATGTATTGGTTCAATACAGAAACCGGCAGGGAAATTTCCCTCCCACAGATGGCGGACTTGACAGCCTGGAAACATTTTTAAAAACAGATTCGCTGATGGTTGCCACCGGCGACTCTTTATTCGCTTTTATGCCGCCAAGCACCTACGACCCTGATTCATTGACATACTCGCCGCGGCCACCACATAATCGGTTCGAATACACCCTGAACGATACCATCCGTCCGCGCCTGTACCTGTTGGAGAATCCGGGTAGTGATGATCGTATCGGTGATTTAACCAGATCCACATTGCTTAACGCACCAAACTGGAATTAGATATGGATCCCGATGGCTCTTGTTTAGGAGTTTGCTACACCGAAAATCAGCTTTTTTATTCGGTTAACGATCCTGAACAATTGAGCCATCTAACTCACATCGGATCCATTGAATACAATTTCGACGTTGAAAAATCTATAATTACCGGAAGCGAACCCGGGTTTCCGGCAATACAATCTTCCCTCCGGCAGATTAAAGAGAAATACGACTGTAAATCCATAAAAATTCTCTCTTCTGCCCCGCAAGAATGCTGGACCATAGTTCCCCGTTCTGTTTATGATGATACTTCTGAACGTGAGGCTCACATCCAGCTTTTCATGAATGGATTCGACAGGAGCAACATCCAGGTTACCTGGCACACGCTAAGCAACGACGAAAGCCGGTTACTTTTGATACGAAACAGCCCGGCAATGAAGGGGTTTAAATATTTAATGGGAGGCTTCAGCAGCTCTGAGTATATGAGCGAGTTTGAAATAGGGCAGGAGTGGATGGAGCATAAAGCAAATAACGGCTCTTACCTGATGATTCATTGTCGAGGCAGCTATATTTCGCTCTCTTCATTTATTCTCGGCAAGCTTCGCGGCTGTACATATATTACGTTTGAATCGTATAACGATCTTCCCTATTTCTGGAATCTGTATGCCGGAAATATTTCATGGATGAACGGAATCCACGACAATACTTTTTTATTCGGACAAAACTGCCAGAAAGTAGCAGACATTTTGAACCCATACATTGAAGATTCAAATAATCTTCAGATAATGAATTCACTATCACGTATGGATGTCTCAGCAAATGAAAAAACGTATGGTTTTGAACTTGAACGGGCATTTCCGGCCGTGATTATGAGCCTGAACACCAGTGAAACCCGTTCCAAATCATGAGAATAATCACCGGGAAACTAAAAGGGCGAAAAATTCCCATCCCAAAAACTGATCTTTTACGCCCCACATCCGACAGAGCCAAAGAAGGGCTCTTTTCTGTAATCGCCGCACGAGTTTATTTAGACAATTGCCGTATACTCGATCTTTTTGCCGGAAGTGGCAGTCTGGGTTTTGAAGCTATTTCACGGGGCGCTGCTTCCTGCCTGTTTGTAGATCGTGAAATCCGGCACACACGTCATATTGAAAAGCTGGCCCGCTCTTTTGATATTGAAAGCCAGGTACAGACATTGACAGCCGAAGTAGAAACATTTCTGGCGCAAGAACATGGACGCTTCGATTTTATTTTTGCCGATCCACCGTATGATTACTTTCTGATGGAGGAAATGGTTGAAAAAATCGTAAATAAACAGTGGCTGTTTGATGACGGCTGGTTTATTCTTGAACACGATAAAAATTTCGACTTCGAACCACACGAAAAGTGTGTTTTTTCGAAGGCGTATGGCAGAACAATTGTCAGTATTTTTAAACTGAATAGCGAAGGTTTTTAAACGAACTGAGCAAAGCCACCCATCTTTCCTTACATTTATAGCGGAATTCTATGGTATTCGTTTGTAATATTTTTTAACTGCCCCGGAGAACTATTTTTTCAGATTAATTCAATCCCTCAAAAATGAACAAAATTGCGTTATATCCCGGTTCGTTTGATCCCTTTACCAACGGGCATCTCGATATCCTTGAACGCGCCGTTCAAATGTTTGATAAAATTATCATTACGGTTGCCGTAAACAATAAAAAAACATCTTTTTTTACAGGAGAAGAGCGTGTTGCATTGATTCATGAAACCATAAAAGATTACAGCTGGTCCGATAAGGTTGTTATAGAACAATTTACCGGATTACTTATAAACTTTGCGCGCCAGAAAAAAGCGAATATTCTTTTGAGGGGAGTCAGGCAAATTTCAGACTTTGAATATGAATTCAGGATGGCGCTGACCAATAGAAGGCTTGCCCCTGAAATTGATACAGTATTCCTGATGCCGGATGAACAGCTCACATTCATATCTGCTACAATAGTTAAAGAGGTAGCAGAGTGGGGTGGAGATTTAAGCAGTTTTGTACCTGATAACGTGGCCAGGGCGTTAAGAGATAAATTCAAGGATTAAAATATCAGCTTAATAGATTGTAGCACCTCTTTTTGGTAACTTAAAAAGTTGAACCAACCAAGTTTATATAATGATTTCAAAACGCGCTAAAAACCTATCTCCCTCAGAGACATTAAAAATAACGGCTAAGGCCAAACAACTCGCTCGTGAAGGCGCATCAGTTATTTCACTGAGTGCCGGCGAACCGGACTTTAAAACGCCTGCTCATATCTGTAACGCCGCTATTGATGCCATCACAGGCGGATTTCACGGCTACACGATGAATACAGGAATGCCCGAGCTCCGCGAAGCCATCAGCGAAAAATTAATCCGCGACAATAATATTACTGTATTACCGGATCAAATCGTGGTTTCTAACGGAGCCAAACAATCTATCGGATTCACTATCCTTGCTACCATAAACCCCGGCGATGAAGTGCTGATTCCCGCTCCTTACTGGGTTTCTTACCCGCAAATGGTGAAACTCGCAGATGGGAAACCGGTAACTGTTAACACCTCTTTTGCTAACAATTATAAGCTAACAGCCATCCAGCTTGAAGAAGCCCTGACGGACAAAACCAAAGCTATTATCCTTTGTTCGCCATCAAATCCTACCGGGGCATGCTATACACGAAGCGAACTAAAAGAACTTGCAGGCGTATTAAAAGACTATCCTGATGTACTCATTATTTCTGATGAAATTTATGAATACATCGTTTTTGACGGCGAACATACAAGCATTTTAAATGCGGCTCCGGAACTGGCTGACAGAACGGTTATTATCAACGGTTTTTCAAAAGGGTTTGCAATGACAGGGTGGCGCCTCGGCTACATGGCCGGCCCCAAGCCAATAGCTGACGCTGTCGCAAAAATTCAGAGTCAAGAAACTTCAGCTCCGTCAACCATCTCACAAAAAGCCGGAATAGCCGCTTATACAGGTACCATGAAACCTATCCAGGATATGGTTAAAGCTTTTAAGCAGCGTCGGGACTTTATCGTTAAAGAATTAAAGTCCATAAAGGGCGTTGAGTGTTTTGTGCCATCAGGTGCTTTTTATGTATTTCCTGATATTCATGTTTTTCTGAACAAAACCACTCCCGATGGAGATAAAATCAATTCATCAACTGACTTGTCGCTCTACCTTTTGGAAAAACATGGAGTAGCAACAGTGCCGGGTGATGCATTTGGTGAACCAACCGGCATCCGGTTAAGTTATGCCGCTTCTTTAGATGACTTAAAAGAAGCCTCAAAACGGCTTAAATTGGGATTAGATTCACTTAAATAATACTATTCGGCAGAATTTCATCATCAAAACTGACATGATGATCTGTCAAGATCATTTTGGCATATTTTCTGCTTAAGCAAGCTATCGTAGCAAACACAAATAAAGAATTAATAGAAATGCCTACATACGAATATAAACGAGAAGACGGAACTACTTTTGAAATTACTCAAAAAATGAGTGATGATCGGCTAACAACTTGCCCAACCACAGGGCAGTCTGTAAAACGCATTATTTCAGGTGGTGGCGGTGTTGTGTATAAAGGCACCGGGTTTTATGTAACTGACTACAAAAACGGGGGGCGGGCCAATGATAATGGCTCATCAGAACAGAAAGAGCCAGAACCGAAAAAAGCGTCAGAAAGTCCCAAAACCGATTCATCTACGGAGTAATTTTTACAATGTCCTCCCCAAAATCAACATCGCACCAACAGGCTATAGATCAATTTGTTCTACTTTGGGGAGAAATGGCATCTGCCTGGGGCATTAATAAAACCATGGCACAGATCCATGCGCTGCTCTATGCAGAGGCCAAGCCGCTTGACACCGATACCATTATGAGCCAGTTAAGCATTAGCCGAGGCAATGCCAATATGAATTTGCGCAGCCTGATGCAGTGGCAGCTCGTTCAGAAAGTTCATTTTAAAGGTGAAAGGAAAGATTTTTACACCGCCGAAAAAGATGTCTGGAATATTGTTGCCATCATCGTTCATGAGCGTCAGCAAAGAGAAATTGCCCCGATTAAAGAAAACTTAGCCGAATGCATCCACGTTTTTGAAGAAGAGGGCGTTCAATCGGAAGAGGAAAAAGAGTTTAAAGAGCGGATTGAGCAATTCGTTGAACTTCTTGAAATGTTCGATCGTTTTACAAAAGCAATGCTGCCGTACATCAACAAAAAAAACCTCACTTTTTTAAAGCATCTTGTAAAACTTGCCGAGGCTCACCAAACGCTGAAAGGCTCAAAAAAAGAGACCAAACCAAAAGCTGAAAATGAGTAAAACTACCCGCGAAATCGGAGACAGGGGAGAGGATATTGCCGCAGCTTACCTCGAAGCTAAAGACTGGATTATCATTGACCGCAACTACTTTTTTGAAAAAGCTGAAGTAGATATTGTGGCCACAGACCGCAATTACATAATTTTTGTTGAAGTAAAATCCCGTTCCGGAACCTATTTTGGCAGACCCGAAGAATATGTAACACCCAAAAAAGAAGCCAATATCAAAAAGGCAGCCGAGGCCTGGGTGTATGAGAGAAAAATGGAAACGGCTGTTGTCCGGTTTGATGTAATTTCTATTGTATTAAATGAAAAAGAAGCGCCAGAAATCGAACATTTTGAAGATGCTTTCCGATAAAACATTCAGTTTTGATCATCAGTTGATATATTCCCTTTCAAACTGATTATGAACAACTACCATTTATGGGCTCAAAAAAAAATAAGTTTACAGCATTAGAGAAGATTCGAGGTGTTTTATCCATTTTTGTCTTTTTTATCCTGCTGCTGTTTTTTACCCCATTCATTCTTCTGCTGCTGATTGTATCTTTTGGCAGGCTTAGTAGTTTCGTAGTTGAAAATATCGGCCCGCTCATCTCTAAGCCTGTTATGGCTGTATTAGGTATCAAATTTAAAGTGAAAAAGCATGCTGATTCTTTTCCATCTCCCGCCATATATATTATAAACCACAATTCAACATTAGATGTTCTTACCATACTTGCCCTTGGCTTGCCGCGGGTTCGTTTCGTTGCGAAATGGGAATTTCAATATAATCCGTTGTTTTTCATTGTGGGAAGACTTACCGGTCAGGTTTTTATCAGGAGAGAAAAAACAGATAAAGCAATTGCAACGCTTCAAAAAGCAATGAAACGCATAAAAAGGGACAGACTTTCGCTCATGTTTGCGCCGGAAGGCTCAAGAAATCACCCGGGAATTATCGGACCCTTTAAAAAAGGCCCTTTCAGAATGGCTCAACAGCTTGAATACCCGATTGTACCTATCTATTTTGAAGGAAACAGGCAGCTAAGTGAAGGAGCCACTTTCTATACAAAACCGGGTACCTGTACTGCTCATATCTACCCGGCTATTGACACATCAGACTGGACCACAGAAAATTTGACTGAACACATCAATGAAGTGCGTAATCGCTATCTGGATTGGGCAAAAGTACATGAAAGCAGTAACAAAAAGGTAAATAATTCATAACCAGTAAATTAAAATTACCCTTTTTGGTTTTGATTTATTTTATTGTGGATTGTTAAATCATTTTTAGGGCAAATGTTTACCAACTCAATTCTATCATGGCTGAAATTTCTCTAAGTACCCTTGATATACTCATCATTATCGGGTACTTCCTGTTTATTATTGCAATTGGAGTATATGTAACCAAACGAACCAAAACCGGAGAAGACCTTTTTCTTGCCGGACGAACACTGGGCTGGGGAGTTATTGGCTTTTCTCTGTTTGCATCAAACATTTCGAGCACTACTCTGATAGGCCTTTCCGGCGATGCATACCGCACGGGCATTTCCGTTGCCAACTACGAATGGATGGCTGCGATTGTTTTAATTCTGATGGCCGTGTTTTTCATCCCTTACTACATCAAATCGAGCATTACCACAATTCCGGAGTTTTTGGAAAACCGGTTTGATGCCCGGTCCCGCAAATATTTTTCTATCATAACTATTTTCCTAAGCATTGTTGTGGATACAGCAGGCGGACTTTATGCCGGTGCGCTTGTGGTGCAGGTATTTTTCCCTGAAGTTGATATATGGTACACCATTATCGGACTTGGTGTGTTTGCCGGTTTATATACAGCTGCGGGTGGATTAAAAGCCGTTGTTTACACCGATGTTCTACAAGCCGTTATACTTATTTTTGGATCAACAATTCTAACTATTTTGATGTTTGGCAATTTCGATTATTCATGGGCGGCCGTTACAGAAACGGTTTCCGGAGATCATCTTTCAATGATACGTCCGCTTGATGATGAAGCACTTCCATGGCTCGGAACGCTGATTGGTGTGCCTGTTCTCGGCTTTTACTACTGGGCTACAAATCAATATATCGTGCAGCGAGTCCTTGGTTCAAAAGATATTAAAAACGCACGCTGGGGCGCTATGCTTGGAGGTGCGCTCAAGGTTGGAGCCCTCTTCATTATGGTTATTCCGGGCGTGATGGCTATCAGTGTTTTCCCCGGTCTCGATGATCCCGACATGGTTTTCCCCACGATGGTTGCTAATGTTCTTCCGGTGGGTATTACCGGGCTCGTGCTTGCAGGTTTGATATCGGCAATTTTATCCAGTATCGACTCCACGCTTAACTCGTCTTCCACGCTGATAACCATGGATTTTATCAAACCGAAAAATCCCAATTTAACCAATAAAGATATCGGGAAAATCGGACGGTGGACAACCCTCATTTTAATGGTTGTAGCCGTGCTCTGGGCGCCTAATATTGTCCATTTTGAGGGAATATTCCGTTACATCCAGCAGGCATTTTCATACATTGTGCCACCTGTTGTTGCAATCTTTTTTATGGGTATTTTATGGGAACGGGGCAGCAGACACGCCGCATTCTGGACGCTTGTAATCGGGCATTCTGTTTCATTTCTGATATTTTTACTCTCCATATTTGAAGTATTTGAGCTCCATTTTACCATAACCGCCGGGTTACTTACTGCATTCTCTTTCCTTATTTTTTACCTGATTAGCAAATTTGGAGAGGCACCCGAGCAAGGAAGTATGGATACAATTATCTGGAAACCAAAAGATGCTCTGCCGTCCGAACCAATGCCTTGGTATAAAGATTACCGGGTACATTCATTGTTGATTGTTATAGCAACTGCCGCAATGATTATCGGGTTCTGGTAATGATGATGCTTCTTTAAATGGATTGTATATTTAAAACAAGTGATTGTAGATTTTTACATCACTCGATGGAAGGCCATAAATTTTTTAATCCCTTAAGTAACAGATGAATCCTTCGTTCAACAAAGAAAAAACCGATCAGCTGAAATCGCTCATTAGTAAAGAGCTTAAGAATGGAATCAATCACTCCAATGCTTCATTTTTTGCAAAACGCCTGGGAGCACACGTTGATTCTGAATCTTCTGTTCAATTTACCCTTTGGCATCCCGCAATTGAAGACGCTAAACACGTTGAAATTGAGATGTATGAAGTGGTTGGTGACCTGGTTTATGATAAACCTGAACAACATTCTGATGTACGATTCTATACATTTAAAACAGTATTGACCGGCCCCTTTGCTATCATTGTTTTGGATGGATTGGATTTGGGAAACCGGGAGCAGTTTGGCACACTGTATCAGTTTCAGCTTATCAGTAATGACGGAACTAAAACAGCTGTTCGCGATCCCATGGCCTGGTCGATGCCCTACGGTATTTTTGCACCGGCCGAGGTTTATGATATTGATAACGTACTTAAAAAAAGAAACGACAAAGAGTACTTCCAAAACCTGGCAAAGCAGTTTAAAAAAACCGGTACCTCTCGTATAGGGCCATCCGCAAATATGCTCGAAATACATACGGCCACAGCCACAATGGATGGCTCCATCCGGTCTTTGGCAAAGAGGTATCAGCAAATTGCAGCCGCAATTAAAAATGGTGATACCCCATCCGCCGATGAAAAAAACCTTCTGGGTTTCGATGCTGTTCAACTGATGCCGATTGATCCGGTAATTGAACATCCTGAAAATCACACTTTCTGGAACCCTATTCAGACTCCATCTAAAAACGGAGATGAAATAACTGTTCGGCTCAGAAAACCATCTGTTATAAACTGGGGATACGACATTGTAATTTTTGGTTCGGCCGCCATCAACCCGTCAATACTTTCTACAGGCCGGCCGCATGAACTCTTAGAGCTGATTGAAACACTGCACAATTTTCCGAATCAGCCGATTAAGGTAATTCTGGACGTGGTTTATGGTCACGCCGACAATCAGGGCCTTGACGTTCTTCCCGAAGAGTTTTTTGCCGGTCCAAATATGTACGGACTAAACATTGATTTCAGAAATCCGCTGGTTCGATCCATGATTCTCGAAATGCAGCGAAGAAAAATAAACTGGGGTTTTGACGGAATCCGGGTTGACGGAGCCCAGGATTTTAAATATTACGATGCCGAGCAGGACGTCATGATTCATGATGATGAATTTCTGAATCAAATGAGTGAAGTAGAACAGGAAGTTGCCGGAGTGCCATATAAACCGTGGATGATTTTTGAAGATGGCAGGCCCTGGCCGCGCGATGACTGGGAACTGGCATCTACCTATCGTGAAATAACTGAACAACAGAAACATCCGTATCAGTGGGCACCCATGATTTTTGCCTACAATACACCCTACAATTACACGTACTGGGTTTCAAAATGGTGGAGAATACGTGAGCTGT
>LKMJ01001533.1_pt1 | contig 20528 bp, 18 predicted proteins | sample 643391 | NCBI WGS metagenome assembly LKMJ01 (sample SAMN04112250, study PRJNA286221) | soda lake metagenome | biome: soda lake; feature: Kulunda Steppe; material: water; isolation source: sample PL-Br10 brine of Picturesque Lake | place: Russia: Kulunda steppe | collected 2010-07 | reverse complement strand
TTGTCTCTCCATGTCTGTACCAGCTCAGCATCCTCCAGTTTGTTGAGTCGATAAGTTGATTTTGAGCAGTCGTCCAACCATCTAATTTGTTCTCTCAAATCGACCGCACTGATGCTATCCTCGCAGTTAACGGTCTTTACCAGCACTTCCAAATCTTTTTTATTCACTATTGAACCATTTACTTCTAATCTCATATCATATATTATTTAGATCTTATTCAACTTAAAATATTCTTATTTCAATATCGAATTTGGTACAGAGAGTTGGTATATCATAATAATTATGTTTCTGTAGGGTTACTGAATATCTTACTTTGAATTAAGTAGGGGGAGTCAGTAGCGACAAGAATATCGAATTTAGTATCTATTCATATCGAGAAAATTCCCCGTCAATATATGCGAGGAGGTGGACTGGGTTTTGGCAAATGAGGGTATTTAGATTTTATTTAGAATAAGGCAATGTGTCTGAAAAATTACCAATATTCAGATTCAAAGAGTAAATCTAAAAACTTGATCATCCACAGGGTGCGTTTGTGATTGATTTCACATCTTCTGTTAGTCTATATCATCAAATAAGGTAATCCCGTTGGTAGAGTGGCACAGCGTTGATAGTGAATATTGATTGCACGTCGACAAAAAATATTGCTAATATCGAGACTCATACAACAGAGATCACATTAACCACACAGACATAATCTAAGGTGTTAGAATCTTCACCCAATATCTAACTCAAGAGATCGTGTCTAAATACTCGAATTATATGAGGTCATGTTAGTTGATTTTCTACGTCGACAAGAATTTCGTTGATGTGAACCCATAACTCATTGAGTCCTATTCATCAGGAATTGCGCCACATCCACATGTCCAATCTAAGGGGTCTATAGGCACTCAAAATGGTTTTTATTTATTCACATCTGAATTGGGGCCCATAGATATTAAAAACCGACAATGGAGCTTCTGTGAGTGTCTGTGTATTCATTATTCAAATCATCTTTTCATATTCACAGATCAAATTCACAGATCAAATTCACAGATCAAATTCACAGATCAAATTCACAGGTGAAAATGTCTTATCAAAATCACAGACCAGTTTGAGCGATTGAGCAGTTAGTTAATACTGTTGAATCAAAAAATAATAGTACTGAGGTGTACACACCTCTATCATGGTCAACGATCAAACAAAATTTCGAGAAGATTTGCAGTGGAACTCATATTTTGTTGAAAATTTGTTCGATAAAATATACCAAGAAGTCGATTTTGCAGCCCAACAATTCAGTGAAGAACACGACACAAGCATATCAGACGATGAAATAGAGAAAATAGTTGAAGACATTATGGATCACGGTCTCGAATCGCTTTCAGAAGACCAGGACGATGGTTAAATACTATTTTATCGATTCTGGGCGTCGGGATGAACAATGACTTCTCGGAGTCGGTCGCGCCACTCTGGAGTACCGAAATCACGAACTAAGCCGACTAAGTCCAAATCTTCCTGCGTAGCAACCTTTTCGTCAATGTATTCCACACCCCAATCAGCGTATCGAAGGACGATTGGCCAAACGTCTTCAGGTTTAGTAATATCTGATTTTGACTGGTAATCCTCTCCCAAAAGCTCTAGGTCGTTCTCATCAGCCTCCATCAGAACAAGTTGGTTGATAAGCTCAATGCTGACTCGATGCTCATGATTTTCATCCAATTGCGAAAGTTTCAGGATTTGCTGGCTAAACCCCTCATCCTCCTCAATATCAATATATTCACCCTTAACATAACCGACAGTTAAGCCGAAACTGAACATCTCGTACTGGTACTTAAACGGATACTCAGAACTATCGACATCCCGCCCTTCCTGCGATGCTGCATTCTCGACACGGTTGATATAAATATCTTGATTCGTCGTTCGGATTGTCCGACTCATTTAGAGACCACCCATATTAGGGTCCGTTACTAGTTCCGGAAGTTCACTGATTGTCGACGCGTCTTTAATGTCATCACGAACTTCGATCGAGTAATGTTTAGACATACTATCAGAGAGCTGCTCTATATCTTCGATTTCCAACTCGTTTGGCTGATATAAAATCATCACTTGCTCACTAAACTCCGGATAATGCTTGAGAAGGTTGTTTTTGTGTTCACGATCAAGACGGCCAATGGGTGTGTCGATTACAACTGGAGCGTCCCTGGTCGTATACCTGCTCAGACCTGCAATGAATGAGTAAGCGATAATCTGCTTTTGACCCTCACTAGGTTTCTGTTCTTGGATTGTTCGGGAAGTTCCACCAGAACGGATTCGTAGCTCGTAATTATCGGTAATGGAGATTCCATCGTATTGGTCTGGACGGTTCGTAAGCTTGAGGAACGTGTTAGAAGCGTGATCCTCGACTTCTTTGCGACGCTGGTCGATAAGTTCGTTTTTAATATCTTCCATAGCGTCGTGGCTGCGGCCTGCAAGTTTGATGAGCTTCTGGAAACGTTTTTCACGGTCCGTTGCTCCGCCTTGTGACTGGATACGGGACAGTATTTGTTCCTTTTTATTTTTGAGTTCGCCAAGCTCTTGATTGAGGTCTGCTTGCTGGTCCTCAAGTCGTTCAATACCCTGTTTGAGTTCGTCTCGACGTTTGGTAAGGCGTTCTTCAGCATCTTCTTCAATATCGCGAACGTCAGACTCAATTCCTTCTCTTTCTTCTTTTAGCTCGTCGATCCGAATAGTTATCCGCCTGACATCCTGATCGAGGCTCTGGTATTTTGCCAGTTCTGCATCGACGTTGAGATCTAGCTTTCCACAAAGGTTCTGGAGATTAGAGAGTTGACGGGTTTCTTCGGAAGAAAGTCTGTTCCATCGGTCACGTAAATGTTGTCGGTGCTCCGGAGTGAGTTCTTCACCACAAATACAAGTCGATCGCTTCCCAGTAAGAATACTCGAAATGACTTCTGCTTCCCCACCAACACCTTCTACGTCGTAATCTTCTAAAATGACCGTAGCAGCGTTTTGCGTGATCAGTGGACCAGCATTTCTTTGGAGTTCATTTCGCTCGTCTCTTTTTTCATTGAGAGTACTTTCTAATTCGTTGATTTCTTTATCAATTTCTTCAATCCGCTGCCGCTTGTCTGCAGTATCACTGAGTTCCGAGATCTCGTCTTTAATCGAATCAAGGGTATCTCTCTTTGTTTCGATTTCTTTCTGAACTTTTTCGATCTTTCCGCCTTCACCGGAAACCTCGTCAATTCGGTCTTGAACCTTCTCAAGTTCTTTTTTTCGTTCTCTGTTTTCTTCGATTGTGGATTGTATACTGGCGAACTCTCTTTCATAGTCTGTCTTTTTCGAATCAAGATCAGAGATCGCGTTCTCAATCTCTTGGATTCCTAGAACAGTCTCTATAGCTTCTCGAACTTCGTCATCATGAGATTTTTCGAATCGATTGAGTTCCTCAGCATCAAAAAAGAAGAAGTCTGCGACATTCTCAGGGAGAACACGGTTCATAAACATCTGATACTCCTGTCTCCCTGCAGATTTACCCACAATAATATCTCCACTGGCATCACGGACTTGCCGATAGATGTTATCTGCTTGCCGGTCGTCTGCAGAACTAACCTGCGAAAATTCGACCATTCGTTCGACAGTAAATATTTCTTCACCGTGTTCGAACGAAATCATAACACCTGCCTTACCATCCGTCTCACAGGCTGCAGTCCGGTTAATCAGGCTGTGTTTTTCTTTGGTGTCTTCTGGTCCATAGAGGCAGAAGCGAAATGCTGAATGGAACGACGTCTTTCCGGCATCATTCTTACCTCGCATGAGTAAGATTGGTTTGCCGGAATCTGTCGTTGGGTTAATTGTTACATCCCCGTAGAAGGGCTTATAATTCTGAAGGGTGATTTCTGTTATTTTCATTTGTCTGTTTCGTTCTCAAGAGTCATGTCCACATGTTCTCTAAGAATACGGTCTACATCCTGGTAGATTGAACTTCTTCGTTCCATGCCAACAACTGCCCGTTCTTCCTCGTAAATGCGTTCAAGCACGTGAGTAGGTACATCGTGCTTCTTAGCATACTTAGCAATGAGATCACGGATTTCCTGATCTTTCACTGTTTCTTCGTCAGTGGTGTCCCCGTTCATATATATGCCAAATAGGAGATGTCCTTATTATAAGAATCCAACTCATTCGCCAGACGATTTTCGACTTCGTCACGATTCATTGATGCCTTCATTAACAGTTTTGCACGGCCAAGTTCTTGTTTGATGAGTTTAATTGCGGTTTCATCGTCTGCACCGGCTTGAACACCGGGAAAGACCAGCATATCATAGATTGTTGCTTTATCTTTTTTTGCGCTAGTTCGGAGAACGCGTCCTCGTCGCTGGATATACTGCCGCTCATTCGTTGAACTCGAAATGAGTACGGCTGTTGGGCAGTCTGGCACGTCGACTCCTTCGTCAAGACAACGGATTGCTAGCAAGTAGTCGATAGCACCAGTTCTGAACCTATGGAAAGCTCTGTCTTGTTCGTCTTCTTGATCAGAAATGTATACCCCATACGAAAGGTTACGATCATCGAGTTCTGAGCGAATTTCTTTAAGTTGTTCTGTATCCTCGCAAAAGAGGATTGCCGGAGTTGGATGATCCGTATCTAAGAATTGACCAAATCGTTCTGGCTTCTGTACGGCCCCTTTTTTTATTCTAGCCCGTTGCTGTAGAAGCCGTTCTAGACTTTTTTGATCTTTTTCATTTTCAGATTGGTTCGAAATCGCGTATTTTTTGTTTATTTCCTTAGTCAGGTCCCTATAATCATCATACTCGCCAGGAGTGAGCTGGCAAATCAGTGGATGATATTCATAGGGTGCAAGATAATTATTTTCAATTGCTTCAGCCGTCTCAAATCGGAACGGATCTTGTCCCCCAAAGTAGCTGTAAATTGCGTTGGTTCCCTCCTCATCCCATTTCCGGTCTGGTGTAGCTGAGAGGCCAATTCGTCGGCCAGCATCAAGATCAAAGATCCGTCTGAAAGTTTTGGCACCAGCATTGTGAACTTCATCGACAATTATCTGGAGTCGGTCAGGATCTATGTGCTTGAGAGCACTTTGAAATGAGTCAGAACTCGCGGTATGCGGTGTAGTGAGTAGTACTGATCTAGGAAGCCCAGTCACAGACTCAAGCGACCCTTCTCGATAGACGTTCGTTATTGAAAGGATTTCTTTGCGCCAGTCTGTGTTTCCGGTGCATTCGAGAAGGAGTGTTTCCTCGCCAAATACACTTTGAATCTCGGTTTTCCACTGACCTATCAAAATATTTGTCGGGACAACAATGACCGTTAGCCGAAGGTCGGCTTCAAGTCGGGCTGCTCGTAGAGCAGTAAATGTCTTTCCGGTTCCGGTTGCCATTGCGAATATCCCGTGATAATTGTGCTCTCTCCACCATTCGATAGCTTCTTTTTGATGGTCCCATAGTTCGATAGAATCGTCATCGGTCGTTCCAACCTGTCCTTCTTCAGAAAAAAACACATCCATAGCGGGTTTACCATCGATTGTCTCTGGACTTTGTTCGACGATGAACGATTCTATAGATTTTGGTAAGGGCTTGACATGGACATTTTCATCCTGGTTTTTCCATAATTTTTCGAATGCTTTCCGCTTGTCGTTAATTCGATCACGCTCACCACACCATGATCTGTAGACATCGAATGATTCGTAATTCTCTGTCCATCCTGCAGCAGTCTCATTAATCGACCCGGTGAACGCAACTTTATTATTTTGTGTGTCTCTGATTAAGCCGATTTTTTCGTGGTACATCCGATAAGGATTCATTTCCGGATCTTCCGGCATGAATGCGACCTTAATCTCTAAGAAACCCTCCTTGAGCATCCAAGAAAGGAATTTGAATCGATTTTCTTCCAGATAGTCAGCGTATTGGTCCGCTTCCAGTCCCCTGCGGAGCGCCGAGTTAATCGTCGAATCTAACGATTGTTCGGTCGAACCCTCATCTTGAGACAATTTACCGTTCAAAGCACTTGAGATTGCGTCTAAGTCACCATCGGTGAATCGGGGGCTTGTAAGCAACCGCATTGTTCCGTTGTTCTCAATCAGGCCAGAAATCCCGTGTGCACCGAGAGCTAATGATTTACTATCAAAAAATCCTGCTGCCCTATCGTAACCCACGGCCCTGGAAAGACAGGGAATATAGAATGAGTTCAGCGGATCGTCCGAACTTCGATAGCTTCGTTTCAGCGAGAGCTCAGACAGCGGACGGACGCCATTCATCATTCCGTCTGTCATATCGATAGTATTGATTCAGATACGACCGTATATAATGCCTTCTCCGAGAAAAAGTAATTACTGGCTACTTACAGCCAAAATGGTTAACAAAAAGAGACTCTGAGTAGAAGTTTTTGACCCTGTTTTGAATAATACATCAAAATGTTACAAAATTTTGGCCAAGCTTTAATTATAAATCAAATTGATAAGACAATATAACTATTAAACTAATTTTTGACCCACATCTTTCAAAAAAGTTATTTTTGGCTAAGTTTGGAATTTTAAACAAGTCTCAGAGAAACCCAATGGACAAACCATTCGGATATGAAAAGAGAATAATTAGAGAAAACCGCCTGATCATGTAGCCGTCACTCCTTGCGAACCTTTAACTTCCTTCCGTAGAATTTTACTGTAAGATGGGTACTAGTAGCGATAAGTCCGATTCTGATGGAGAGAATATGGAACCGGACTTGGATACATCTGTATTTGAATATAGAGATTTAAAAGAGATACAAAAAGAAATTCAGGAGACGTATCTCGCAGATGACCGCCCGTGGGTGCTTGGATACAGTGGTGGTAAAGATTCGACAACGACACTACAATTAATTTGGTATGCGATTCAAGATCTGACAGAGGATAAACAGAACAAACCGATTTATGTAATATCTAGTGATACTCTCGTTGAGACTCCTAAGATTGTCAACCACATTACTTCTAGTCTAGACAATATCAACGAGTATGCTGAAAAAAAGGACCTACCGTTTGAAGCTCACAAAGTATATCCCGACGTTTCTGATTCATTCTTTGTCAATTTGATTGGCCGTGGCTATCCAGCACCAAATCAAACGTTCCGCTGGTGCACTGAACGGCTCAAAATCGATCCTGCAGATAACTTCATCATGGACAAGGTTTCAGAACACGGCGAAGTAGTCGTGATTCTTGGGGCACGTAAAGCTGAATCTGCAACTCGGGAACAAGTAATGAATTTGCACAGCATCGAAGGATCGAATCTCTCGCGACACTCAAAATTCAAAAGTGCATTCGTTTATACCCCAATTGAAGATTGGACCGTCGACGATGTCTGGGACTACCTGTTGCAAGTCGATTGTCCGTGGGGGAAAAACAACCGTGATCTGGCAGCTCTTTACCAGGAGGCTGACGACGAGTGCCCAATGGTCATCGATACCAGCACGCCGTCCTGTGGGAATAGCCGATTCGGTTGCTGGACGTGTACAGTTGTCTCAGAGGACAAAGCGATGGAAAACATGGTCGACGGGGGTGACAAGTGGCTCGAACCATTACTTCAATTCCGTGATCTGCTTAGCTCAACGCAAGATCCCGATGAAAAATCAAAGTATCGGACAGTGAAGGGTCGCCGCTTTGGAAATGTTCGTGGGAAAGATAATGGTTCGGATGGGATTATTCCACGAGCATACAAGTTTGAGTTTCGCCAGCACCTACTTCGACGCCTCTTAGAGACCGAACAGCGCGTTAACGAACTCCGTGACGAGGATCAAGAATATCTGCAGTTGATTCGAGACGAGGAGATAAAGGAAATTCGTCGAATTTGGCGAGAAGAAGAAGCAGATTGGGAAGATTCGGTTCCAGAGATTTATCGAGATGTCATGGGTAATGATCTCGATTGGGGGCGGAGTGATCTCGGTACATTCAGTGGCGAAGAAGCCGCTATTCTTGAAAAGGTATGTTCTGACTACGATGTCCCGGCAAAGCTTGTCAAACAACTACTAGATGTTGAACTCCAACACCATGGCATGAAGCGTCGGGCGTCGATTTATAATAAAATCGATAAGATATTCCGAGAGGACTGGCGTTCACTTGAAGAAATTACCGCCGACTACGAGAGTGAATCTGTAGAGGATTGGGATTACGACCTAGAGTACGAGGACCTCAAACCATGAAAATCAACCGACTCGTCGTCGAAAATTATGGTCCATACTCCGGCCGGACTGAATTTAATCTCCGAACTACAGAAGATGAGCCTATCATCTTGTTTGGGGGAAAAAATGGAAGTGGGAAAACGACGCTGTTCAATGCAATTCAAATCTGCTTGCACGGACGAAGTGCGTTCGAAGATCAGCTAAGTCGTAGTGAGTACGAAAGTCAGATGGAGTCTCTGTTGCACGCTTCGGGTGGAAAAAAAGCAACACAGAGCGAGATCCGTCTCGAATTTGAATATACTGATATGGATAAATCCGAACAGTATTCGGTTAAACGCACGTTCCGGGACCGAGGTAAAAGTCTCGTTGAAGACGTGACTGTCCGCCGGAATGGAAATAAATTGAGTGACCTCGAAGAAGACCAGTGGGAAGATTTCATTAAACAACTCATTCCTCCAGGAATCTCTCAGCTGTTTTTCTTTGATGGAGAAAAGGTTGAAAGCCTTGCCAGTGCAATCGGTTCTGACGAGGAATTCACAGAATCACTCATGTCACTTCTTGGGCTGGACTTAGTCGACCAACTTGAGACAGACATGACGATTTATCGTTCACAGAAACTTAATGAAGAAGGCCACGATGAGCTGGCCGAAGCTATTGATGATGTCCGTGAACGGAAAGAAGCCGCAGAACGAGAACAAAACAATCTGGAGGACAAGATTGAAAAAAAGGCTAAACGAATCAATAAAATTGAGGATAAAATTGAGCGTAAAGAACAAAAATTAGCAGAAGAAGGAGGTACTTTTGCTGAGCGACGTGACGAGTACAAAGAAGAACGCACACGACTTGAAACACAACTTGAGAGACTTCGGGAAGATATTCGTGAGTTAGTGACGGACTGCTACCCATTTGCACTCGCACCGGACTTGTGTCGTGAAGTGCTGGACCGTCTTGAAGCCGAAACCGAAGCCGCACAGATGGAAGCAGCTCGATCGAAAGCAATAGACACACTTGATGAACTCGCTGCCGATGAAGAAACTTGGGAAGATCAGTCGGTGGATAGTGAGGAGTCAAAAGCAATCGTCGAGAATCTACAAGAGGAATTAAGTGCTCGGTTAGCTCCAAAAGAGGCTGAGGACGGTTACAAATTATCCGCTGAATTCTCAGACCGTGAACAGCATGAAATGGAGACGGTTGTCGACGAGGCACTTAATAACGTACCAAGAGAGATCCAGTCGCTCACCGATGAGATTGAAGAAAAAACCCGCCGCCTTCGAGAAGTAGAGACGAAAATTTCGAGCGCACCTAGCCAAAGTGTGATTGAGCCATTGCTCCAAGAAATCAATAAACTCAATCAAGAACGGGGAGAGTTAGAAAGCGAGGTTTCTTCACACAAAGAACGACTGGAGGAAATTGAATTCAACATTGGACGATTAGAATCAGAACTTCAGAATAGACTTGACGATCAGAAAGAACTCAAAGATGTCTCTAAGCGGTCAGAACTTGCTGCAGATGTTCAAAATGTGGTCCAAGAGTATCAGGACCGCTTAGTAACTGAAAAATTGGATCAACTGGAGAGCGTACTCACAGATCGCTACCTCAGTATATCTAACAAGGCGGGATACTACGAGAGCGTTGAAATCAACTCTGAGGAAATCTCTATCCACATCCGAACAATACATGGTGACCTCAAACACCAATCGCAACTGTCAGCTGGTGAACGACAGATCTTCGCAACAGCACTACTGTGGGCACTAGCTGAAATCTCTGGACGGCCACTACCGTTTATTATCGACACACCACTAGGTAGACTCGATAAAGAACACCGAAAAAAACTCGTCGAGAACTTCTTCCCGAATGCATCCCATCAAGTGTTCCTCTTTTCGACCGATACAGAAATAACAAAAGAGTACAGGGAACTATTAAGTAATGATATTGCAGCCGAATTCCACTTTTCCAATAGTACCGACACCGGCCAAACCACTGTATCACCCGGGTACTTCGAGATCCCTGCTTCAGAGGCGATCCAGGACACCGACCGAATTAGAATCGATTCGCAGACTGACCACGAGAACGATAAGCAAGTCAATATTAGGGGGTTCAGCGATGACTGAAGATTTCAACCGTGTAAGCTTGGATAGTGAGGTAACTAATCAATTAGAGACACTGAAACGTAATACTGGATTGACACCAAATTACCTAGCTCGAATCGGCCTTTGTTACTCACTCAATGAACCACGTCCACCGAATCCGGCCCAATACGATATGGACGGCCAGACCATCAACCGCTATACTCTGCTGGGTGAACATGACGCTTTGTATATGGCTTTAGTCCGCAAGCGGATGCTTAACGATGGTCAGGACCCAGACGAGGAGCTGTATCATTATTTCTTAGGTCATTTGAATCGTGGCGTTGAGCGACTCTCAGGTCGTGTCACAGATCTTAGTGACTTTGAGGCTCTTATTCCCGAAGACCTGAAATCGAAGGCAAGCAACTAGCTGCTATGAGTCCTCAAGACGCGAATGGAATCTACCTCGATCATCACGCCACCACACCAGTTGATGATCGTGTCGTTGAGGCAATGGAACCCATCCTGACGAAGGATTTTGGAAATCCAGCGAGCAACAATAACCATCGAGCGGGTGATACGGCAAACCGGCACATTAAGCAAGCTCGTAAACAGTTGGTTTCGGCATTTAATGCCAACCGAACTGAGGAGATTATCTTCACCAGCGGTGCGACGGAATCAGACAATCTCGCACTTAAAGGGGCAATGCGATATGCTCGAAAAGAAGACGTAGGAAACCACCTGATTATCGGTGCGACCGAGCACGACGCCATTATTGATACCGCCGACATACTCGCTCAAGAAGGGTTCGAGGTAACGATCATTCCGGTCGATGAATATGGCCAAATTGCTCCAGATGATGTTCGTGAGGCCATCACCGACGAGACGGTATTAGTTTCGTTGATGGCGGCCAACAACGAAGTCGGAACAATTGCACCACTCAAAGAGATAGGCAACCTCACCAGCGAAGAAGATGTTTTGTTCCATACTGATGCTGTCCAAGCAGTCGGGTACATCGATCTTGACGTCGAGGAACTTGAGATCGACATGATGTCGATTTCAGGACACAAGATCTACGGTCCAAAAGGTGTCGGTGCTCTGTATGTCCGTTATGGATCGACATATTTAGAACCGTTAGTCCATGGAGGAGGTCATGAGCGGGGATGGCGGTCTGGGACGCTCAATACACCAGGGATCGTAGGGTTAGCCAAAGCCGTTGAGCTGGCTGTAGAGAGTAGAGAAACTCGGAGCGATAAGGTTGAAAAACTGCGTGACCGTCTCTGGGAAGGAATCAATAGCCAACTAGACGATGTGCTGGTTAATGGTCATCCCAACAATCGACTCCCCAACAATCTCAATGTGAGCTTCCTTGGTGTTGACAACCAACGTCTAGTGGGAAGGTTGAGCGATAATGGTCTCTATGCAGCAACAGGGTCAGCATGTTCAACAATGGAGACACAAGAGTCTCATGTCTTAACAGCCATGTTCTCTGATAACGCTCGAATTCAGTCTGCAATCAGATTTGGTCTTGGAAAAGACATCGATAACGAAGATATTGATGAAGCCATTAAAATCGTCATAGAAAACGTCCAACGGCTGCGGAAGTTCAACAGTATGCTCTGAGCAGAGATTTCACACAAAAAGGATAGTATCGCTACAAGCTATCCGAATCATACAATCAGAATCTTTGTTTCAGAGACTTTTTCGATATAGCTCAGTGAAATGTTCGTATAGTTATTGGTCTGAAGCAGGTCGGACATCTCTCCATCGAAGGAGTTCAACAGCGCCATCATCAGTCTCAACGCTAAATAAATGCGAATCACGTGGATCACCTGTTTCTTGACCAGCATCATCTTCAAATATATCGACAATCGTACCATGTTTTCGATGGAGTCGCTCGTGATCTGGATCATCCTCATTCGGAATATCAATCCGGACCCGATCACCAGCCTCAAATCGTCTCATTGATCGATTTTATGGCTTTGCTATCCTATCAGTTGCGGATGACAACGTGTTTGACTGAGTGTATCAACGACGAAATCTGGTGTTCACAGCTTGATTTGTTAAACAGAATAGAATCAATGGTAATTTAATATCAGTAGCAGGAATTTCTTAGAGTAAATTATATCAACTGACCTGACAACTGAATAATTGAATGACTGATCTTGAACAATTGCCGCGAACTGAGAACGAATACGTACGAAAAAAAGACTCCGTTCAATGGCTGAAAAAACGAACTGAACCAACTCCCAGAGAGATCGTTAATGCTGTCACTCCTAAGCCGTACGGACAAAAAGGAAAGACGTTCAATAAATTATTCTCTGATGTGAGGATTAAGGGCGATGCAGAATTCGTAGAAACGATAGCAGGATTACTCAAACCCTTTGTCGACTGTGAGTCAGTCAACACGCGACTTGATATTCAGCTCCAAAAAGTAAAAGACAGAGAGACGGGGGAAACCACCAACGCATGGTCACTCTATATTAAATCAGCTGAACGTGGATCTGGTCGAAAACCAGAATAACAATCGACAATACTGACTCTGTTATATTATCAATGATGAGTTCTAATTAACCACTTCCTCAGATTCATCCACAGGGAGTAGAACATTAAGCTGATCAACAAGCAACTGGAGATTTTCACTGAGTTTTTCATCGGCTAGTGGTTCATCAAGAATACGTTCACCAGTGTATGTTTCCAGTCCACATGATTCAATATCGGATTCATTTATTTCTTTTAATTTCCTGTCAGCAGTGGTAGTCATCTTAGTGTTGTCGCACTCCCTATCAACAGTAGTAGTCGAAGGAGTGCCGCCCTCTTTTTTTTGAATATTGTTGAGATTTTGCTGACCTTCCATTCTGTTTTCTGTGGAGGTTTCTTGATTAAGGTCATCTTTGTCTTTGGGAGGCCGACCCTGTCCAATATACATTGAGATCGGAAAGTCGTAAGCTAGCCCTCGATATTGGATCTTGTAAGTAGTTCTGTAGTGAAGATCGAAAACTTCAGTCACAGTTGTCCGATCACATCCTCGTTCAAGAGCAGAACGTACGAGCGTATCAAGAGTTCGCTGAACAATTTCTTGTACCTGTTCGGGTATCCTTCGTTCTGAGGAGTCTATTTGATAGGGCAGCCCCCAATCACCTGTTTTAGAATCTTGATCAAGAAGTTGCGGCTGATCGTCGACTGCATTATCAATACCCATGGTCCTCCACAGACGCTCTTTGAGGGCAAAGAGTGAATGATTTGAGCTAATCCGCTCGGAAATCTCTTTGGTCGACAGCGGTCCGTCCTGACTCAAAATTTGGATGATTTCAAAATCGACTGGTATCAGTTTGTCTGCTGCTGCATCTCTAATGTCAACTGGTGGCGTATCTGGGGTGGGTCGATTATGAAACCAATTATGACAGTGCAAACAAAGAGTAATCAAATTTTTCAGATCGTGAACACCACAGTCATCTGGGGAATCCATTTTATGATGCACGTGCAAAGGGATCGTTCCGCCGACTTTTGCCCCTTTATTACTGCAAAGTTGGCAAGTGTGATTATCTCGTTCAAGTGCTCTTTTACGCTGAGCAGACGGTATCTCATCTCTCTTTTTGCTTTTTTCTTCCTCTGACTGCTTTTCATCCTCTGTATCAGACACCGACATTACCAATCACCTTCATGATTAGTCTGAACTCCACGAGAGATTCCAATCTTCTGTAGATCGTCGCACATCGTATCTGAGGTTGATGTCCGATTACGACATTGATTTTTGACCTGCAATGGTGTTTGAGTCCTGCATCGTTGAGTATCGGTACTACCTTCTACTGCTGGGTGTGATTTTCCCATGGGTTTCTCCGATAGAGACCTGCCTCCGGTGTTGAAGCCACCGTGGGGCGTTTTGTACTTCATCCCCGTGGGCAAGGTCCCTGATCCATTATGAGAACTCATAGTGGTAAAGCATTTCGGATAACTCATAATGGATTGGGCTGCACCGATAGGACTATTCCAAACCAGGAATTGGTGTCTTCCAATGGGAGAGAGAGACGAAAAAACGGGTAAATATACTGGAGAATACCCGAGACAAGATTTTCTAAATGCGATCAAAAACTCTGAACAGCTGCTCGGTACAGGAGAAATTGCAGATATTGTTGGTTGCTCACACGACACATCATATAAACGTCTTCAAAAATTAGAAGACGAAGGAATTGTAATTTCACAGAAAGTGGGGAATACATTACTTTGGCTAATTGATGAATAGTAGTGTAGAATCATATCTCCCATCGTCCGAAATTTGTTTTGTGGCAGAATTGGTGAATAGATGTGGGATTACAATCTATACAAAAGAAATAATATGACCACCAGCGTCGACTTCTGCGATCCTCCCGCAGGGTGTCAATTCAATCTTTACGAATCCTGTATTGTCGTCCCCTATCGTAATGAGTCCAGAATTCCATTCCTCGTTCAAACAGACCAATGTTTTAGAGATTGAACAAGCCATGTGATCTGGCCCGTCTTCCAAACTGTCTTCTTGCGATTTGATTCCCGACCAATCTTCAAATTCAATACTCATATATGATAAAACAGAATATGTACTTAAAAGCGTTGGCGGGGGCAGCAAATTTTAATCGATTTTTTGACTATCTATTATTTTAGCAATCTACCTTCCTATTGAGACAATTATAGTCTCAAAATATAGAAGCAAATGTGCTGTTAATCACGACTGTTTAACACTGGACAGTTGGTGTGTGTTTTAGGCGATATATTTTCATAGTACGATTTTACTCCGGGAGTAGGGTGTCTACTCCTATTCAATCCTATTGTCCTCACACTTGACTCAATTGGACCTGAAAAAGGGGTGGGAAAACTCGAAACTCGACAAAAGGATGGGTGGGGGGATTTCCTTTTGTCTGTTTATATGATTAGTTGGAAGATATATAAATCGCTGCCCTGCTGCGGGAGAGTATTCAGATAATCATAGAAACGGAGGGTGAATGATGCTGTATTATCAATGTCGCAGCAGATTCAGTCCATGACTGGATTAGATGGTTCAGCTCGCATGGAACCCGCATATGTAAATACTACCGCAGCACCCAAATCCGATTTTAAATTCTTAGAGGTATGGTGATCGCCCTAACAACTACCGATACACAAAGCGATTGAAGTTACATATAGGAGCCACGGAAAAATTCAATTTAATAGGCTTATTTTTATATGAAACATGCCTAATCCTTAGACCCACTATAGGACTAAGGGAAAGTGATACGTTAAACCAACCAGTTCTCATTATTATTAAATACTCCAATCTTAATACCTAGTCAACACGAGTGATTGGGTCCACATTCAAAATTGAGTTAAAATATGTGCCTGTCTTTCTAAGCTTCGCCTGTAGAGTAGTTGGCGTTATTATTAGATTTTTTAGATGAATTAGTCAATTTCGTAAGATCGTCACTTAGCTCTGTATCTTCGACATAGGTAGATCCTTCACGTCTTTGTTTATTTTGCTTGGCTCTTTGGTTGATCTCTTTTGCAGTTTCTTCAGGAAAAGAATCGTTTAATGCTAATATTACCACCTGAGATACGTACTTATTCTTACAATCTATCATAGTTAAACTACTTCGTACACGAGTGACTATTCCTTTTTCTTCCAACCTACTCACATGCTTTCTAATTGTACTTTTAACTAATCCTGTGGAATTTTCTAGATCATCATATGTCTGTAGAGAATATGAATCTTTTACGAGAGCCAATAGAATATCTTTAGGAGCAGTGGTACGCGTTTTGTTAATTTCGTGATACACTTCAGAGTACAAGTTCTCAGCAGTTTGTTTCAGAACTTCACGAGAATTTTTTGGGTGTACCCACGTACAATTTGGCTGTTTTACACCATGATACACCTTATCAGCAATCAAATCATCTAATCCAACAGTTGCCCACAGGAGATGAGAATTCAGTATTTCGATTAGATTATTTTGAATATTGCCGAATTGCTCAAACGAGGGTAGTTTATTATCACTATTATTACGAAATTGTGCCTCAAATTTCAAATGTTTCAGTGGCCCATCGGTCTTATCCGATATATTCGCATAATATAATTTCAGATTTATACCATGAAGGTATTCTGGAAACCCCAATCTATGCCAATATCTAGAGGAGAATTCAAGCTTTGATTTTTGCTTGTAGATCCCCACTTGATCGTCTAACAAGGATTGCGAATCTTGTAGAACGGATTTTAGAACGCCCTCACACCTCTTATTTATTCGGTGGTACATTTCTAATTTCATGATTCCCCCACTATCCTCAACAACATCATTTTGAGAGATCTCGTAACCAAAGACGAATTGTAGCACATCATTAGCTCGATGAATAAATTCATCAGTAGAAGTCACGTGGGTGGAGTCGACGTGAACCAAAGTACAGTTCGGATACGGATAGGGGTACTCCCTACCACTTGATGTGACGAGCCCTGGTATTTGCGGATTGATCGTGACACTTAGCGCATCCAACGGCGTTTTTTCAATAGTATTCCCTTCACTATCCCTCGGCCTTACCGTAACATGATATTTTTGCAGTGGCGAAAAGTCGTCACCATCCCCAATGCCTTCTGTCCAATTTGACGAACTAATTTTAATATTCAAAGTTCCCCCACGAAGTAGGTCTGTATCGTACCCTCTGACAATATACGGACCGTTATTGGAATTGATTCCATGAGACACGGCAAATCGTTCAACAGCTCTATACAATGAATTATTATCAGATAAGTTGAATTTAGCCTTGCATCCATGAGAGGATGGTTTCACAAAATTTCGTTTTTCATACTCAACTTTTACATCGTTTTGATCTTCTGAGTTCGTCTGAATGTTTCCAAGTCGACGATGAATTGGTACACCATTCCCACGAATTATTTTATTATTGGCCATCACTTTATCTAATTATTTATCGAATATAAATTGGAGTCTCAACATATTAATAGGAGCTACCAATATTAAAAATTCACAACTCTACTCCCTGAGAATTCTCGACCGCTACAATGATGATGTGTGGATCAAAGACAACAAGCTGGAAGGATCTGTGTTCACTGTCGAATTACCTCGTATCCAATAGCGACGAGGATAATAATGGTAACGTCACATATGGAATTACTCTTTTTATAAACGCATATTTATATATGACGTGTTAAATTAATAAATATGGGCCATAATTTATATGCGTTCACAATCTATATTACGTATGTTCAATACGCATAATGAAGGAGAAAAAGAGTCAAAAGAAACAGTCGTAGAGATCATAAATCAGGTGGAAAGTGAGACATATGGTGAGTACCTTTCAGACAAAGAATTAAAATATTTACCAATTATCGAAGAACAATTACTGAACATGAATTACTCCGAAGATCGTGTTTCTATCGGACACTACAACATATTCAATCCGCTGTCATCATGTAGAAAAGTAAACCGATTCAAAACAAACCTAAAAAATTTCTTAGAAATTAAACGGAAATCCCATCAGGGAGCGGTATCTGAGGACATTGAGAATTTTAAAATAGGTGGTCAGATGGTGATGTTAGATTTTTCTGAGGATGAAATAATTGGTTTCCCCAAAGAATATTTGAAAGAATGCCTATTCAAATACTATAACCATTCTGTAACTTATGAGAATGGCAGAGGTACAAATCACTGGAAAGTGTATGAACATGAAGGAAAATATTATCAGAAAAGCCCAAGCTATAGATCAAATGTTCTTAATATAAGACCAAGTGATTCGGCAATCATCAGATGGATGGATATGGGAAATTTCAAACAATTTAGAGATAACTACCGTTCAGATAGTCCAGATCTGACGGACGAAGAATTCAGACAATCATATGTTAGTGAGTTAAACATGAGAATTAAAAACTGTGTTCCTGATGCCGGAGGATATATTCCAATCAGAGACGACAATTGGAAATTGATAAAGGTAGTTGAGAATGAGGGAGATACATTATATTCCTAACACAGAAGATGTTCTCTAATTGTATATCTTAATAGAGACCCCATCAAATAAACGTAAAACCAGTGTCGTCTTCTCAGCTGAATCTTGTGTAGCACACAAAGTGTGGTTGCGGGTGAATGAGGAATTAAAAGAGCTATCCACCACACATCAAAATTGACCAACAAGTCTTAATTTACACTCTCACATTTATTCAGATATTTCATGCTGTAATTATTCAAGAGTACAAATTCAAATGATCCTGAGAGATTCTACCTCACTTTGTCATATATTATATCAAAATCATGCAGAACATATACTATCCTAACGAGTATTCTTACATATCAGTCAATGAGTAGAGGTGCGTAGTGAATTACTCCGGAGTTGCTGGCGGGTACCGTTCAACAACATCCTCGCGAGCAATGCGGAATTGGTTTTTAATTAAGTCATTGTCAATACGCACCATTTGGGTTGTTGGAACCCACACGCGACCATATGATGTTCTAAATTGGACTGTTCCCGAGACGTAGATTGAGAATGGTTCACGTCGTCGGTAGATGTATGGAGGCGGCGTCAGTCGAACTCGGAATGCTTCAGTTTCGGATTTCTCCGAGATGAACGGATTCACGATGAATTGCGGATTCTCTATCCCTATGTCGTCCAACCATTGAACGTGCCCGAGTGCGTCGCCATCCCTGTTGACTCCGACCCGAAGGTCTATCCCGGATACTTCAAGAGTGTCTGCGCTGAGGTTGTCTACCGGGATTTTGAATTCCATTTCTGCAGGCGTCGGCACTGTATTGACTTTGACAGTGATTTCTGCATCATTCATCGACGACGTATCAGCGACAGTCACATCTTCCCCGATACGTTCAGAGATCCACCGTTTTACGGGAGGTATTGAACGGATGAGCGACCTTAGCAAGGGCACGTTTTCTGCAAGCCACCCGAGGAAGAAAGTTGCGTAACGGGTAATTAGGTCGCGGAGGACTCTCAGGCGAGACATAGTTAGTGAAAGAACACATTTCGATTAAATCCACCGTTCAGATGAGTTGGGCTAAGTCTAATTTGGTTTTGGTGGGTTCTTTATTTGTATCTAACACTCACACACGGAGAGACTCGCGTCCTAGGTGAAGCAGATGAAACTGTGATTTACTTAGAGTTTGTATTTAGCACGAGATTCAACACTCTCGTCAACAGTGCTTGGAGAAGTTGTCTCACACTTGCGTGAGTTCAATCAATCATCGAAGATCTACGGTAGTAAAACGGGTGAGTGGGGAGGGCAATTCAGATGAGAGGGGACTCAACCAAATACAGCAGGGGGTGCTGCGGGTTGAACTCACCTACTACTACCAAGCACCGGGACACGAATCACGATGACCCTTTCATACACAACTCGGTTATAAATACCAATCAGGGTCGGACAGTAAGAGCAGAGAGTGTCCCCCCGAGAATGTGCTTGATTCCTCCTCGGAGGCGAGAACCAACTGCCTGTTGTGAGATGCCCAGTTCCTCGCCAAGGTCTTCTAACGTGACCTCACGGGGAGATTCAAAGTACCCCCGCTCGTAGGCGAGCACCAACGTCTCTTGCTGGGTGTCAGTGAGGATGGCTTCTGTCGCCGTCTCAACCGTCGTCAGTGCATGCACCTTTGTCAACGTAATCGGGATGTCTAGCTCCAAGCACCGTTGTTGGAAGTCAGCGAGGTCGCTTCGATTGTCGCCACGAATTTCGAAGGTCCACTGTTGGTTTGTCCCGGTGGCCTCGATCAGTGGTACCTCTGTCTCCGCTAATATGGTTAGCACATCTTTGTACTCCATGGACCACTCGACACGTAGCAGGTACTCATCCTCAACAGAGTCTATGAGTCGAATATCCAGTATGCCTGGATGCTCGGTGAACTCACTCTCTATATTTTCGGCTTCAGTTCCTCGCACCCAGAAGTAGGGGATCACCATGTCTTGTGCGGGAATAAGTCGCTCCAGCTCAACCCTCACATCCGGTAGTTGTGCGAACACTGTCCCGAGAGGGAACTGGTCTGACGGAACAGTGAAAATCGCCTAAGTAGCCATACCGGTATCGTTGGCTTCCAGCTCAAAGACTGGTACTGGTGATACCGTGTCATGACAGTATACCGGCGTGCTGTACTCGGAAAGTGAGTACCGCAGAATGGTTTCCGTTCAACCCTGCCCCCCCAGAGAACCTGTAATTCCCCCCTCACAGGTTCTTTTTTCATCAGACTAGGTGAAGATTTCAGCACTACTCTGAATTTTTACTACTCATCTCTTACTGGCTCGCGCGCGGTACATTCACGGATGGAACGAGTATGCAGCAGGTACAATTATGTGGTTGTCTTGTGTGGTTAGTTCTAGAGA
>LKMJ01001532.1_pt1 | contig 20538 bp, 20 predicted proteins | sample 643391 | NCBI WGS metagenome assembly LKMJ01 (sample SAMN04112250, study PRJNA286221) | soda lake metagenome | biome: soda lake; feature: Kulunda Steppe; material: water; isolation source: sample PL-Br10 brine of Picturesque Lake | place: Russia: Kulunda steppe | collected 2010-07 | reverse complement strand
GCGGCGAGCAGGTCGTTGAGCAGCTCCGCCAGCAGAGCGATATCCCAGCCGATGATGAGCGCGAACAGCGGAAGGATTATCAGAAACGACCAGTGCAGTTTGATGGGGATGCCGAACGCGCTGCCGACCTGTATCCCGCGCATACTGCCCCGTTCGGTCGGCTGACTGTTAAACCCGTCTCTGTGCCACTCCCGGCCGGCGCGTCGTCTGACACGGGGTCGTCTGTGATGCTCCAGTTGGACACAGCTCCGTACCAGTCTCGTATCAGTTGACTGTGTTTCTCCGACCGCTCTTGTACGCTCGACCCGAATCTTTTCCCGTGACTCAACCGCACGGAGATGACCGCGCCTGGTGGAAAGAGGCGGTCGTCTATCAGATATATCCGCGGAGCTTCAAGGACTCGGACGGCGACGGCGTCGGCGACCTCGGTGGCCTCTCCGAGAAGCTCGACTACCTCGACGACCTCGGTATCGACGCCGTCTGGCTCACGCCGGTGTACGACTCGCCGCTCGCAGACTACGGCTACGACATCCGCGACTACCGCGAAATTCTCGACGAGTTCGGGACGATGGCCGACTGGGAACAGGTCAGGGACGGCCTCCACGAGCGGGATATCCGACTCGTCATGGACCTCGTCGTCAACCACACCTCCGACGAACACGAGTGGTTCGAGAAGTCACGCCGCGAGGTCGACCCCTACACGGACTACTACATCTGGCGCGAGGGCGACGACGGGCCGCCGAACAACTGGGATTCGATGTTCGGAGGTCCCGCGTGGACCTACGACGAGCTTCGTGGCGAGTACTACCTGCACCTGTTCGACCCGAAACAGCCCGACCTCAACTGGGAGAACCCCGACGTTCGCGAGGACATCTACGAGATGATGCGGTGGTGGCTCGACAGACGCATCGACGGGTTCCGGATGGACGTCATCAACTTTCTATCGAAGCCCGAGGGGCTTCCCGACGGCCACCCTTCGCAAGTTGTCACCGGTAGCGAACAGTTCATCAACGGGCCGCAACTCGAGGAGTATCTCTGGGAGATACACGACCGCGTCCTCTCGGAGTACGACGTGCTGACAATCGGCGAGATGCCCGGTGTCTCCGTCGACGACGCCAGGGCCTACGCCGGAGCGGACGGCCCGCTCGACATGGTCTTTCACTTCGAACATATGCGCCTCGACAGCAAAGAGGCGGAAGACGACCCGTGGGACTTCCACGACTGGGAACTCGCCGACCTGAAAGCGACGTTCACCCGCTGGCAGGAGGGGCTCTACCCCGAGAGCTGGAACGCGCTGTATCTCAACAACCACGATCAGCCCCGCCAGGTGTCTCGCTTCGGCGACGAGGAGTACCGCGAGGAGTCGGCGAAGCTGCTCGCGACGTTTCTCCACACGCTCCGGGGGACGCCATTCGTCTACCAGGGCGAGGAAATCGGGATGACGAACGTCCCGTTCGACCGGGATGAAATCGAAGACGTGGAGACGATTCGGTACGTCGAGCGGATGCTCGAACGCGACGACGTGGAGAACTTTGCGGACATTCAGGAGGCCGTGCTGTACGGGAGCCGGGACAACGCCCGGACGCCGATGCAGTGGTCCGATGAAGCGAACGCGGGCTTTACGACCGGCGACCCGTGGCTGAAACTCAACCCGAACTACACCGAAATCAACGTCGAGGAGGCACGCGCCAGGCCAGACTCTATCTGGCAGTACTACAGACAGCTCATCGACCGACGCACTGAGCACCCCGTGCTCGTCTACGGCCAGTACCAGCTCCTCGTGCCCGACCATCCACAGATATACGCGTATCTCCGAACCGGCGAGGGCGAACGGGCACTTGTCGTGCTCAACGTCTCCGCGGAGCGCGCCGAGTTCAGGCCTGCCGACCACGTCGAGGGCGAAGGTGAGTTGCTCCTCTCCAACTACGACGTTCCACAGACGGCGACGCTCGATGACGACCTCTGGCAGCCGTACGAAGCGCGAGTCTATCTGCTCGGCTAGTCGTCCCCATCGAACGTCTCTTCGTGGACGTGGAGCCACACGAACTCGTACCCCTCAAGCGAGAGCTCGATACGCCCGTCGGTTCGCTGGATGTCCGTACAGTTGCCCAGCAGCTGATGCATCGAACTGGCCGGCGACAGGTCGGCTTCGAGAGTAACGCTCGCTGGCTCGTCGCTGAGGTTGTGTGCGCAGATGACCGCGCTATCGCGACGCTCACAGCGGTGTGCGAACACACTCTCCCCGTCAGTTTCGAGGACGGCAACCTCACCGCACCCAATCTCGTGTGACTCTCTGCGTGTCGCAATCAGGCGCTGAATCCAGTTGAGCAGCGAGTCGCCGTCCGACCGCTGGGCGGCGACGTTCACCTGCTCGTAGCCGAACTGGCCGCCGGAGATGGCCGGTATGACGACCTCCTCTTCGGGGGCTGTTGAGAAGCCACCGTTGTGTCTGTTGGACCACTGCATCGGCGTCCGGACGGGAATGCGGCCCGGGAGCGACAGCTCCTCGCCCATCCCGATTTCGTCACCGTAGAGAATCATTGGCGTGCCGGGTATCGAGAACAGCAGACTGAACGCGAGCTCGATTCGGTCGCGGTCCCCCTCCAGCATCGGCGCGAGCCGTCGGCGGATACCACGGCCGTAAATCCGCATGCCTGGGTCGGGTGCGAAGCTATCGAACACCTCATCCTGGAGCGCTGGAGACAGGCGGCCGATGTTCAGTTCGTCGTAGTTGCGCAGGAAGTTGGCCCAGTGATTGGTCCCGAGCGCCGACAACTGGTCGAGTCCCGTGGCCAGTGGGTCGGCTCGCTCGGTTGCGAGCGCGGCGATGAGGTGAGCGTTGAGCACGAAGTTCATCAGGAGATCTATCTGGTCGTCACCGGCGTACTCCTGGAGCTCCTCGGGTTCGTCGTCTGCCTCCGCGAGCAACACTGCCCCACGGCGCTTGCTGATGGCGTGGCTCTTGAGCGAGCGCAACAGGTCGTAGGGGTCGTCGGACTTCTCGGCGTCGGGCTGTTTCGCTTCTATCATGAGCGTGGCCGCGTCGACCCGGAACCCGTCGACACCCAGCTGCAGCCAGAACTTCATGATCTTGTAAATCTCCGCTCTCACCTCGGGGTTAGCGGTGTTCAGGTCCGGCTGAAACGGGTAGAATCGGTGGTAGTAGTACGCCTCTGCCTCCGAGTCGTACGTCCAGACGCGTGAATCCTCGACTTCACCGGGGAACACCGACTCCTTCCCCGGGTCCGTCGGTGGTTCGTCGGCCCAGACGTAGTAGTCGCGGTACTTCGAATCCGGGTCCTCCCGAGCGTCCTGGAACCAGGGATGCTGGTCGGACGTGTGATTGACGACGAGGTCGATGAGCACTTTGATACCACGCTCGCCGGCCGCATCGACGAACTCCACGAAGTCGCCGAGCGTCCCCAGCCGCTCGTCGACGCCGTAGTAGTCCATGACGTCGTAGCCGTTGTCCCGGTTCGGCGTCGGATAGAACGGCAGCAACCACAGCGCCGAGACCCCCAGGCGGTTGAGGTAGTCCAGCCGCTCTATCAGCCCCGGGAAGTCGCCCACCCCGTTGCCGGTCGAGTCGTTGAACCTGTCCACGTCGAGCGCGTAGATAACCGCGTTCTCGTACCAGGGTTCTTGTTCCACAGTGGTAGTACACTCTCCGTGGTCAAAAACCGTTGATAATGATTGTGATGTGACATTATCGCCGGTGTGGCCACGACTGAATCTTCTCGAAATCGCCGGGGAGGAGCGGACCGTCGAGCAGCGGGTCGTCCGTCTCGACCATCCACTCGTACAGCTGGCGTGAGAGCTCTCGTCGCACCTCCTGATATCGCGGCTCGAACGCGACGTTGTCGTCCTCCGCGGGTGTGGTCTGGAGGTCGTACAGCTCTTCGTACGCCCTCGGAGGTGTCCCGTACGTTTCCCGGACTTCGCGGCCGGCCTCGCTCGCGAACACGTCGGCGGGGAGGTACACGCTGGGAAGGTGCCAGAAGCTCCGGATGTACTTGTACTGGTCTGTCCGAATCGCTCGCACGGGGTTGTACATGTCGTGCCACGTCATCTCCGCGAACACTCGCTCGCGAGGCTCGTACTCGTGTTCCGCTCCGACCAGCAGCGGGTGAAAGCTGCGGCCGTTCAGATGCGCTGGAATATCCGTTTCCGTACAGTCGAGTATCGTCGGAAGCAGGTCGACGTTGCTGACGAGGTGACTGTGACGGTTCCCTCCTTCTATCCCGGGGTCGCGACAGATGAGTGCTGCTTCGATTCCCGCATCGTAACAGCTCCCTTTCGCACGCGGGAACGCTATCCCGTGTTCGGTCGTGAAGATGACGAGCGTCTCTTCGTCGAGACCGGTTTGCTCCAGCGTGTCGAGAATCGTCCCGACGGCATCGTCGATAGCGTAGACCATCCCCCGCATCTCCGCCAGGTCGTGCCTGACTCCCCACCTGTCGGGGAGATACGGTAACGGCTGAATCTCGCCCGGGTCGTCCGGCTCGTAAATCTGTGGCTCGAAGCCAAATCGACCGTTCTGCGCCCGGGCACGGTGACACTCGTAGAACCCGATAGAGGCGAAAAACGGCTCCTCGTACCCCTGCCGTTTCAAAAACGACGTGAACACGGCGGTCACGTTCTTCGCCCGGTTCGCCTGGTGGACTGACGGGGAGACGCCGGGATACAGATTCCCTGCGGAGTGAACGTGGTCGTATCGCATTCTATCTGTATCCTGTGTGATGTGCTGTAACCCGAACAGGTGGGTTTCGTAGTTCGTGTGCGAGAGATACTGCGGCAGAATCCGCTCGTCGTTGTGGAGTTCCCAGTCCGCGTGAGCCAGCCCCATCAGCCCGTTCACGTGTGGATACCGGCCAGTCATCAGGCTGCCACGACTGGGCGAACACTGGGGGGCAGTCGCGAAATGGTTCTCGAACAGTGTTCCCTCCGCAGCCAGGCCGTCTATCTCGGGCGTCTCGATGTCGACACCGTAACAGCCCAGATACTGGCCGAGGTCGTGACAGTGAATCAGGAGAATGTTCGGTTGCTGACCGTCCATCAGGCTACTAGTACAGGTGGATTTCAGTTAAACATTAGCGCGAAATCGACTTTCTACAGGCCTGTACTGTCCGTATAGTTGCGCTATAGGAATGCCTGCTTGCTCGTTTCTCAGTGGGTTCCCAACCTCCTTTTTGCCGCCCACCGGAGTGCCCGTATGGAGCTCGAACGGTATCTCGATGAGTTCAACCAGCGCGACTGGCGAGAGACGGACGCCGAGGCCGGCCCGGTCCGCATTGCGATGGTCGGCTTGGGTTGGTGGGTCCGTGAGCAGGCCATCCCCGCGGTCCGCAGCACTGACCGCTGTGAGACAACCGTTCTCGTCAGCCGACGGAAGGAAGACGCCGAAGAGTTGGCGTCCCAGCTAGTCAGCGTCGACACGGCGCTGAGCACCGAGGAGTATCACGCCGGTAAGGGGACCGATGCCTACGACGCGGTCTACGTGTCGACGCCGAACGGCGCGCATCTGGAGTACGTCGAGACGGCCGCCGAGTACGAGAAGGCAGTCCTCTGTGAGAAGCCCATGGAGTCGAGCGTCGACCGGGCGGAGGCGATGGTCGAGGCCACCACCGCTGCCGACACACCGCTGATGATTGGCTACCGGATGCACACCGAACCGGCGGTCCGCAGACTCCGGGAGCTACTGGACGACGGTGTTCTCGGCGACCCAGTCCAGATTCACGGCCACATGTCCCAGCGGCTGCTCGACATCAACCCCGACCCCGACCAGTGGCGACTCGACCCGGAGCTCGCGGGCCCCGGTTCGACAGTCACCGACATCGGCGTCTACCCGCTCAACACGGCCCGGTTCCTGCTCGATGAGGACCCGGTCGCTGTCGACGCACAGCTACACTCTCGACACGACGCTTTCTCCGAGGTTCCGGACGAACACGCCCAGTTCACGCTGGCGTTTCCCGACTGTACTGCGAGCTGTACAGCCAGCCAGAACGCCGCCCAGTCGAGTCACCTGCTCGTCGTCGGCACGGAGGGAACTGCCCGCATCGACCCTGCGTTTTTCCCCAGCCAGCCGCGACAGCTCTCGGTCACCCGCGACACCACCGCGGTCGAGACAACGTTCGAGCAGGTCGACCAGATGGAAGAAGCGTTCGAGTACTTCGCCGACCGCGTGCTCGCTGGTGAGTCACCGACCGCCGACGGCGAGCACGGGCTCGTCGATATGCGCATCATCGAAGCGATTTACGAGGCCGAGGAACGTGGGGAACGAGTCGAGCTGTGAACAGCTACGGCCAGTCGTGTGGTAACGCCTCGGCGTTGTCGGCCAACAACTGAAGATACTGGTCGATATCCGCGAAGGACGGCCCTCTGGAGAGATATCCCGTCTGCTCGTTCCACTGAATATACCCTGCTCGTCGTAGTTTCGGTAAATGTCGGTGTCGCAACTCGAGTTTGGCCTGGTTCTGTGGCACCCCCGAACGGGCACTGATAGCATCCTCGGTCGTGACATCCTCCTCCCGAAGGACCTGGAGTACCAGTCGACGATGCCGATGGGACAGGCACTCGAATGTCTCGTCGATGCTCGTCTGGCCGTGCCCGGGATGGGGCTCCGAGCTGTCGACCTCGTCGTTGCTCCAGTTACCGCCTGCGGTGTCAGACATACGAAAGTATTGAGCGTGGATACGTATAATATTCAGTGTGACACTGTCAGACAATACCTCCGTAAATGCCGGACAAAACGGGCTGTTTGTCCGTTTTGTGTATGACAACTGTTCGTGTCCCTCTGGCGTCGCCACTCGTTTCATCTTGTTTCCATACTCGCAAACGAGTCTCCGTACAGCGGGCGGACTGGACCACTACTCGGGGTCGAACAGCGTTTCGCCATCGACCAGGTTCTCCTCGACAGTGTCAAGGTCGAGCGTCACGCCGAGTCCCGGTCTCTCTGGTATCTCGATTCGCCCGTCGTCGATGACAGATTCCTCGACGAGGTCGTCCCACCACCCGAGCTGGTAGGAGTGATACTCGACGGCGAGCGCGTTTGGGAGCGCCGTCGCGACGTGTGCCGAGGCCACGGTCGCCACCGGAGAGGAGACGTTGTGCAGCGCAATCGGCATGTAGTAGAGGTCGGCGAAGTCGGCGATCTTCTTGGTTTCGCGCATCCCGCCGACTTTCGGCATGTCCGGTGTGATGATGTCGACCGCCTGCGCTTCGATAAGGGTGCGCTGGCCGTGTTTTCGGTAGACGTTCTCCCCGGCCGCGATGGGCGTACTGGTCTCCCGCGTTATCTCGCGCTGGACTTCGTGGTTCTCCGGCGGGACGGGGTCTTCGAGCCACCAGACGTTGTACGGTTCGAGCTCCGAAGCCAGTCGCCGTGCGCTCCCGCCGGAGAAGCTCCAGTGACAGTCGAAGGCGACCTCGGCACGGTCGCCGACGGCCTCGGTGACGGCCTCGACAATTTCGACCTTGTGGTCGATTTCGGCGTTCCGGAGGTGGCGGTTGGCCCGGTCCCGCTCTGCTCCCGAGGGGATGTCGAGGTCGAACTTCAGCGCGTCGTAACCCAGCTCATCGACGACGCGCTCGGCCTCCTTCGCGCTCGCGGCGGCGGCCTCCGCTCCGGTTCGCTCGCCGTCGTCTGGCTCTGTCGTCAGCCGGTCGTCGTCCTCGCCGGCGTGGCAGTCGCAGTAGACGCGGACGGAGTCGCGGTACTTCCCGCCGAGCAGCTGGTAGGCCGGGACATCGAGAAGTTTCCCTGCCAGGTCGTGGAGCGCGACCTCGATACCCGAGATGGCGGTGACGGTGGCCCCCCCGATGGACCCTTCGCCGGACATCTTCTGGACGAGATGCTGGTAGAGCCTGTCGATATCCAGTGGGTTCTCACCGACGACGAACGGTTTCATCCGTTCGATGAGCTCGGGTATCCCGGCTCCCCAGTACGCCTCACCGGTACCGACGACGCCCGCGTCCGAGTAGATGCGCACGAGCGTCCACGGGAAGTTTCCATCGACAATCACCGTCTGGACATCCGTGATTTCGACGTCGCGCCCGTCTCCTCGGTCGCCGGTCACGCCCATCGCGTCGGCCGAGAGGTCCCGCATCGTGTACTCCGCGTTTGGGTCGTGCAGCGTCGAGTAGTCGATTCCCATGTGGTAGATTCGGCACGGAGACAGTAAAACCCCGAGCAGCTCCTCGGCCACTTCTGTCCCGATATCGCTCACGAGAACACTCTCTGGGACTCGGTTCGTGGCCGCTGTCCTGGACTCGGCCGTCGGCAGCTGGAGTACGTCCCTGACCCGTCTTCGGTCAGCTGGACTGCGTTCCGCCCGCTCACTCACCCCTGCAACGTGTTCTTCTCACGCCGTTTGAAGAAGTACCCGACTGCGCCAACGACGACCGCGACGAGCGCGAAGACGAACCCCCAGATAACGAGACCAAGAACGCTCCCGATGGTTTCTCCAGCCGCCTCGGCAGTCTGTGCGTCTCCACCACCGACGACTCCGGGGGTGTAGAACAGGAGCGGAACGAGAATCACCACCAGTGCTGCAATGTACAGTCCACTCCCGACGACGCCGGTCGCTGTCGGTTTCTGCCACAGATACAGTGTCGCCCCAGCGAACGCGACCAGGAACCCGGTGTCGCTCCCGCCGATGTTCGTGAGCGCCCACGCGACCAACCCTCCGATGACGAGGCCAAATACGACGCTGGCCACACCGATGCTCCAGGTGTTCGGCAGATACCGTCTCGAGAGACTGTTATCGCTGTCCTCGACAGGGCCTGTCTCTGTCCGGGGAGATGGGCTGTCACCACTCTGTTCGTGGTGCCTCACTTCTGTCCCACATCCGGGACAGAAACCACCGTCACTGGCTAGTTGCTCTCCGCACGTTGAACAGTACTGTGACATGTCTCAACATAGCATCCAGTACAAGTCGAGCGTTTCGAAAACTGCACGGATTCGTGTTCCAGCCGTATGTATCGGTAGCGTACACTGACCTATCCGTCGCTACCTGTACGCTGAGTCTGTCACAGGAGAGTGTTTTGAGAGTGTAACGGTGAGGTAGTGGGTGGATTACCGACTGTCGAAGAACGGGGGTTCAGGAATTGAAGAGGGCGCGCCCCAACTTCCACTGCACTGGTATCGACGCATCGGGGCTATCTGTTTGGGGCCATGCCAGCGGCAGGGAGCATACTGCGCCTGCGGTCTCTGTTTCAGCGTCAACAGGCGTCGCTCGTGCTTCTCCTGCCGCCCAGTCCTTTTTAGAGACACGAGACCTATTTCGAGTCAGCGTATTTATATGACATCGAACTGCATATTGTGAGAAGACGGATGTACCTCGTGATTTTGTTGTTCAGTGGCTTTCTGACGGCAGTGCTTCTTTCTGGACTCGTCTATGTCGAGGCAACGTGGCGTGGGATTCCACCGTCAGGTCGTCTCTTTGGGGTCGGATTCGTTGGTCTCGGCAGTCTCGGTGGATTCCTCGTCCCGTATCGATTCACGGCCGAACTCGTGTACCTCTACTTTCAGGTGTTCAAAGGGAGCGGCGTCGCTAGCCACCCAAGTGAGTTCCTGGTCGTCAGTCTGGTTACTGGGACAGGTATCAGTATCGGACTGGCACTGCTTTACGTTGCCACGAGCCGACTCTGGTATTCGAGAATACAGACTGGGATAGGAACGGGCTAAAAGCGAAGGGTACGACCGATTACAATCCGTACGTACCGCGTATGGGTTGGGGCGGATTTGAACCGCCGACTTCCTCCGTGTGAAGGAGGTATCATAACCGGTCTAGATCACCAACCCAACGCCCGTAGATTCTTCGCCACAGGACTTAAGAATTATCTTCCAGCTATTCGGCCGCTCCGCCGCGGAACCGTCGGACGCGCTCCTGTCCGCGACCAACGACGTGGTCTGCCCGCTCTCGCCCGCGACGCAGGCCCGACCTGACACGGCCACGCACCCGCTCGACCCGCCCCGCTGGCTCCTCCTCGTCCCCACCGCGTCGCTGTGCGACTCGCTCCCGAATCGGTGCTAACTCCTCGGCGACGCCGTGTTTCGCTGTCGAGACTGCTCGTCGGAGGTAGTACTGACTGTCTTTGAAGTGTCGGTTCATACTGACCTTATGTGAGCAACAGATATAACTTTTACGGACATCTGTGTCTAATCACTGTAGTATATTCACTAATACCTGATGTAATCGAACAGATATTCACAAGGTGTGTCTATCTATTGGTTCGGGTCGCGCCTGGGCCCGAAACGGGGGCCTGTTCCAGTCAGTCAGTACGTTGGACTCTCTTCGGGGACGCCTTCACGCTGGTTCAGCACGCGAGCGAACGTGAACAGGGCGTCGGAGAGGCGGTTCAGATACACGACTGCGTTCTCGTTGACACCGTCTTCTGCACCGGCGAGTGCGACAGCACGGCGCTCGGCCCGGCGACAGACCGAGCGCGCGTGATGCAGGCGAGCGCCGCCACTGGAGCCGCCGGGGAGGATGAAACTCTCCAGCGGGTCGAGCTCCTCGTCGTAGCCGTCAATCATCGCTTCGAGCTCTTCGACGTGCTCGGCTCGGACAACCGGGTCGTCCTCGTCGGGGTCGGGGTTGGCAAAATCCGCCTGGACGATGTGGAGGTGGTTCTGGATGCTCCGGAGGTCGTCGTCGAGGTCGTCGTAGCCGGTTGGGCGGGTGAGACCAATGAGGGTGTTGACCTCGTCAGCACTGCCGTAGGCTTCGATGCGCTCGCTGGCTTTCGAGACGCGCTCCATCGTGCGGAGGTCGGTCTGACCCTCGTCACCGCGACCGGTGTAAATCTTCATGTTTCACGCTCCGGTCGAGACGAACTTAATCCCACGCTCTTGGCCACGGCTTAATTCGATTATTGAACTCATTAACTTCACTTCCCAAACCAAAGGGGGGATCACGCCTCGCTCTGTTCGGTCTCACAGTCTACCTGCCACGTGCACGCTGTTCGTTCGGTGAAGCGGTCGTACAGCGCCCGTAGTCCTGTCGACGCTGTCTCTGGAAGCACGTGGAGTCTGACGGCTCCGTCCCTGATAGAGACGCGAAACACGTCCCCGGTTTCGTCGTCACGAACCAGATACAGCGGCATCGGCAGCGTGAAGAAATCGCCGTATCGATAGGGTCCTTCCTCCAGCACCGTCTCGGTGAGTGCTACCAGCTCCTCGTTGGAGTGGTCGCCATCGGGGGTCAGTCTGAACAGCGTCCCACCCTCGTACTCGACGCCCCCACTGTAGGGGTACGTTCGAGTCGGTCGAACGGGAATCGCGAACGACGGCTCTGCCATCGTGGAGAGATACAGCCCCATCTGTGTTAAAATCGCGCCCCAATCCGAGGGGCTACCGTTCGAAGTCTCGCGAGGCTCGCTCTGACCGGGTTTCCACGTGGAAAATGCGGGTTGTCACGTGGACGTATGCAAATTTCCACGTGGAAAGAAAAAGGATAATGTATTGATGTACTGGAGTTTCCACGTGGAAACTGAGAAGGTAGCACGTAGGTGGGGATACGTTCCACGTGGAAACGAGCCGTCGATGGTGAGACTGACGCCTTTATTGGGCTCTCGCCCGTTTGTTCGCGTATGTGTGGGCGATACAGCCTGTTCGTTCAGCCCGAGGACCTCGAAGACCGCTTCGGTGTCGACGCCGGCGGATACGAGCCCCGGTACAACGCGGCTCCGAGCCAGTCGCTCCCGGTTATCACTGACGAGAACGTCGACACCCTCCAGTCGTTCGAATGGGGCTTCGTTCCTCCGTGGGCCGAGACCAAAAGCGAGGGCGGCCACATCAACGCTCGCGGTGAGACACTGGCCGAAACACCGACGTTCCGGGACGCGTTCGAGCAGGACAGCAGCGGTAAACTCCGCGCTGGCCGCTGTCTCGTTCCTGCGGACGGGTTCTACGAATGGGTCGAACTGAATGGGCGAAAACAACCGTATCGGGTGACGCGTACGGACGACGAACCGTTCGCGATGGCTGGGCTGTGGACGCAGTGGAAGCCATCGACTACGCAGACCGGCCTCGACGCATTCGCCGGTGGCGAAGCCGACACCGACACCGATATCGTCGAGACGTTCACTGTCGTGACGACCGAGCCGAACGACCTCGTCTCGGACCTGCACCACAGGATGGCCGTTGTTCTCCGCGAGAAAGACGAACAGCGCTGGCTGCGGGGGACGACTAGCGAGGTTGACGAACTCCTCGCACCGTACCCTTCGACAGAGATGCAGGCGTTCCCTGTCTCGACGGCGGTCAACGACCCGAGCAACGACTCTCCGACCGTCGTCGAACCGGTGGACCCCGACGACGAGCGACCGGGAGCGGGCTGACCGACGTCACGAGTTACTGACAAAATTGTAATGTTTACTAGTCATACTCTTATAGGGGTGGTGCTGTACGACTCCGGTGTACAATGAAAGACGGGTTTCTTTTTTCCAGCGAGAGTGAGGCTGTGGAGACCAGCTCGGCCACACAGGAAGAGCGCTCAGTAACCGACCGGAACGACGTGGAAGGACGGCTCAGTACGGCACTGGATGCAGCCGGGCTAACTGCGGACGATGGACAGATAACTGTCGACACAGGTGGGGACGATGCCCCGCGGAGGCTGGTTACTTCTCTTCTTCTTTCAGCTCTTCGAGCTCGGACTCGACCTCGCTCTCCTCGACCGCTTCTTCCAGCTCTTCGAGGTCGACATCCTCGACGGCGTCGTCATCGACTTCCTCGACTGTCTCTTGGTCGTCAGGTTCCTCGACTGTCTCTTCCGTTCCCATCTCTGATTTGAGCGTGTCGAGTTCGCGGTCGACGGCGCTGTCGGTCGAGAGCTCTTCGAGCTCGCGGTCGAGGTCGCTCTGGTCAGAAATCTGTGACTCGATTGCACCGCTCTCGCGGAGTTCGTCGAGCGCGGCCGAGCGGGCCTCCATCTCCTCGGTCTGCTCTTCCGCGCGTTCGATGGTCCGGGAGATATCCGCCATCTCTTCGCCAGCACCGGTCATGGCCTCGTTGACGCGGGCACTCGCCTCGGCCGCCTCGTAACGGGCCTTCATCGTCTCCTTGCGCGTGCGGAACTCCTCTATCTGTTGCTGGAGCTCGTTTTTCTGCTCGATGAGACCGTCCTGTTTCTTCTCGAGGTCGGCAATCTGGCGCTCCAGCCCCTCTATCTGGTTCATCTTCTGCTTTTTCTTCTCCAGCGCCCGGCGCGCGAGGTCGTCGCGGTCCTGTTCGACGGCCTGTCTCGCCTGCTCGTTGTGTTTCTCGACGTTCTCTTCGAGGCGGCGCTTCTGTATCTCCAGGCGTTTCTTCTGTGTCGTCAGGTCCGCGATGCCCTGTTTGACTTTCTGAAGCTCGTCTCTCAGCTGCTCGTACGAGTAATCCAGCGTCTCACCGGGGTCTTCGGCCCTGTTGAGCAGGGCGTTGACCTTCGACCGGATGACATACGACGTGCGCGATAGTATCCCCATGACAAAGAAAACGAACCCGCGCAACTTAAAATTCTTACATCTGTACACGATGCATGAACAAACGTATCTCGCTCCCGGGTTCGCGGTCGCTTTCTGCAACACTGGATACGGTTGATGGTAGCGCTGTCGTCGTCGCCTGCCCGCCACACCCGCAGTTCGGCGGTGACAGACACGACAGCCGACTGGAGGCCGTCAGCGACGAACTCGGAAGCGCCGGCATCGACTGCCTTCGGTTCGACTACGGCCCGTGGGACGAGGGTCGCGCCGAGCAGGGCGACGTTCGCCAGGCGCTCTCGTGGGCGCGCGAGCGCTACGACCGCGTCGGGCTCTTTGGATTCAGTTTCGGCGCGTCGATGGCAGTTCTGGCCAGCGTTCCGGGGGGTGACGAACCTGGGCCTGCTGTTCTCTCTGCGCTCGCACCTGCCGCACAGGTCGCTGACGAAGGGGATGTAGTCGCCGCGCTGGAGCAGCTTCAGTGCCCCGTTCAGGTCGTCTACGGCGAGCGCGACGACACCGCGACCTGGGAGCCCGTCGTCGAGCGCGCACGTGACCTCGGTTTCCGGGTCGACGCGCTGCCCGCTGACCACTTCTTCGTCGGCCAGCAGGCGAAAGTGGCCGAGACGGTCGTCTCCTTTCTCGTCGAACAGCTCGACGAGTAGCCCGCACTGGTCCACCCGATCTACTCGATTGGCACACCCCGCCAGAGGCACACTTTCCTGTTTGGGGCTCCGAACTGAGTTCCCAGTTCGGTCACGTCACGGCGGCAGATTTCAACTGACAGTGAGATACTGGTTACTTTTTCCGCTCAATCCTCTCTTTAGTTGGCTTCGTAATACTTATCAAAAGATACGATGGCGGTAAAAACATGGTCGACTCGCCGGAATGGGGGCTACGTCTACGGATGGTGGCATCCGTGCTGCTCCTGTTATTAGTTACGCCGCTTTTCTTTCAGTAGTCTGGGTTATACTGTTGTTTTTTACAATACTACTCTTTGGCTCGTCGCAAGCAACGTCGCTCTCGACGATGTTTACCGGCGTCTTGGCAGTACTGTTGGTGTACCTTGAGTTTGGTCAGCGTCACTCCATTGCCAAACGAGCAGACGCCGAGCCAGTTTCAAGAGCGGAGTTCCCCGGCCTCTACCGACAAGTAGCGAAAATAGCACAACAGTACGACATCCCTGCGCCACAGATTGCGGTATCGAACCGGCGCGAGCCAAAGGCGCTAGTCGTCGGCTATCGTCAAGAGAACACGTTGCTCATCCTCTCGGAAGGTGCGATGGAGACACTCACCGAAAGCGAGTTGGAGGCTGTACTGGCTCACGAACTTGCCCACATCGCCAACCGGGATGCGATGGTGATGACAGCTGTCTCGCTTCCAGTGATGCTCGCGGGCGGCCTCCGGAACCGGCTCTGGTCGATTATTACTCAATCGGGGTCCAGTGAACAGCAAGAGGGTAGCGTGCGGAGAAGTGGTTGGGGGATACGGACGCGTGGTGGTGGGCGGCGTATTATCATTACATTTCTGATGATAACCGGCGCGAAACTGCTACTGTTCACTGTCTCAACGGTCGCCTGGATACTGGCACGAACAATCGTTGCAGTCCTCTCACGGAGCCGGGAACTGGTTGCGGATAGGGCTGCTGCGGAAGTACTTGGCTCCCCGTCACAGCTATCGAGCGCTCTTGTTAGTCTCGACGATTCGGTTGACGAGATGCCACACCAAGATCTACGGGAAGTGTGGGACATTTCCGCCATGTCTATCGTTCCGATAGACCCGGCGACGGTGAAGCCAGATATGCTCGGTCCAGAGGGTAACAGAACACCGTTTCTCTGGTCAGTTCGCGCACCTCTCAGACGTGCGTTCCGAACACATCCTCGCACTGAAACGAGAATTGAGCGACTATCCTCGCTTGAAACACAGCGCCACAGTTGACGTTCGGCGAACAACTCCTGAACTGAGTTACCGAACGGCCGGTAGCAACCCGTTATAAAAATAACAGCGACCGAATGCTCGACTCAGCCTCTGTACTGAACACCCACCCGCACAAGAGAGGATGAGGCTCCTTCTACGAGACACGCTTCATAACGTGGTAACTCGGATTCGGCGCGTCAGGTATCCGCACGAGCGGAGCGAGTGTGGTTCGCCGTCAGAACAAAGCTCTGACGGCCCCTCGTTCGGAGCGTCGGTCCTCAGAGGGTCCCCGTGCGTGAGGGACTGACACGCACCAGCATTCGCGCGAACGAAGTGAACGCGATTGACTGGACGCGAGGCGAAGCCGAGCGTCCAGAGATTTTTGGTCCAGATTTTTCAAGGAGAGGTAGCGGCTCGCCCGCAACCCGACGCAGAAAAAGGTGGTTCGAAACGGTTTTGACCGTTGCCAGCAGACGGTCGATATGCCGACTGAATCCGATACAGGCTACGACCCCAGTCTGGGACGGAAGTTCATTTTCGTGACGGGTGGTGTAATGTCCGGTCTCGGGAAAGGGATTACCGCCGCGAGCACCGGGCGTCTGCTGGCGAACGCCGGCTTCGACGTCACGGCTGTCAAAATCGACCCGTATCTCAACGTCGATGCGGGCACGATGAACCCGTTCCAGCACGGGGAGGTGTACGTTCTGAAAGACGGTGGGGAGGTCGACCTCGACCTGGGGAACTACGAGCGGTTCCTCGACATCGACATGACCTCGGACCACAACGTCACCACCGGAAAAGTGTACGAACAGGTCATCCAGAAGGAGCGCGCGGGGGACTATCTCGGCAAGACGGTCCAGATTATCCCACACATCACTGATAATATCAAGCGGCGTGTCAGGGAAGCGGCCGCCGGAAGCGATGTTTGCATCGTCGAAGTCGGTGGGACGGTTGGCGACATCGAGGGGATGCCCTATCTGGAGGCGCTCAGGCAGTTCGCTCACGAGGAGGACGACGAGGACATCCTGTTCACACACGTCACGCTCGTCCCCCACTCGAAAAACGGCGAGCAGAAGACGAAACCGACACAACACAGCGTCAAGGAACTCCGGAGCATCGGCCTCCAGCCCGACATCCTCGTCGGCCGATGTTCCGAACCGCTGAACGCACACACCCGCGAGAAAATCGCGCTGTTCTGTGACGTGCCACACGAGGCGGTCGTGTCGAACACCGACGTCGAGGACATCTACCACGTTCCGCTCCACCTCGAAGAGGAAGGTCTCGACGAGTACGTGATGGAACAGCTCGGTCTCGACAGTGAGGCGCTTCCCGTCGGCGAGCGAGACACGCAGTGGCGCGACCGCGTAACTCAGGCTACCGAGGAGACGGTCAGCGTCGCGGTCGTCGGCAAGTACGGTCTCGAAGACGCCTACATCTCCATCCACGAGGCGCTGAAACACGCCGGGCTCGAATGCAACGTCGAGGTCGAACGCGAGTGGATTCACTCCGAAAAGCTCGCCGACGGCTACAACGGTGAACTCGACGGGATGGACGGTATCGTCGTCCCTGGTGGGTTCGGCTCCCGTGGAACGGAAGGCAAGATAGAAGCAATCCGGTACGCACGCGAACACGACGTGCCGTTTCTCGGTCTCTGTCTTGGCTTTCAGATGGCCGTCGTCGAGTTCGCCCGGAACGTTCTCGGACTCGAGGACGCCCACTCGGCGGAGCTCGAAGCGGAGACGCCCCATCCGGTCATCGATCTGCTCCCGGCACAGCACGATATCGACGAGAAGGGCGGGACGATGCGTCTCGGAACACACGTCACGGAGCTCACAGAGGGGACGCTCGCGGCTGACCTGTACGGTGAGACGACGTGTACGGAACGCCACCGCCACCGCTACGAGGTCAACCCGGAGTACATCGACGACCTCGAAGCCAGCGGTCTCGTGTTCTCGGGCACGTCCGGCCCGCGAATGGAGGTGCTCGAACTGCCCGACCATCCGTACTTCCTGGGGACGCAGTTCCATCCGGAGTTCCGCTCGCGTCCGACCCGCGCCAGTCCGCCGTTCGTCGGGTTCGTCGATGCGATTCGTGCGACCAACGGGGGTGAGTACTGATGGTCGATGTCGACTCCTTCATCGAGGAGAAGCTCGATGAAATCGAGGAGGAGCTCGGAGACTCCGACGCGATCATCGCGCTGTCGGGCGGCGTCGACTCCTCGACTGCGGCCGCCCTCGCGTACGAGGCCGTCGGCGACCAGCTGACGCCGGTGTACGTCGACACGGGCCTGATGCGAAAAGGCGAAACCGACCAGATTCGCGAGACGTTCTCGTACATGGACTCGTTGCGGGTCGTCGACGCGAAAGACCGGTTCCTCGACGTGCTCGAGGGCGTCACAGACCCCGAGGAGAAGCGCCACGCCATCGGCGAGCAGTTCATCCGCGAGTTCGAGACGGTGGCGAAGGAAACGGGTGCCGACTACCTCGTCCAGGGAACCATCTACCCCGACCGCATCGAGAGCGAGGGGACAATCAAGTCCCACCACAACGTCGGCGGGCTCCCCGAGCGCGTCGACTTCGAAGGCATCGTCGAGCCGATGCGGGACCTCTACAAGGACGAGGTCCGCGAGGTCGCCCGCGAGCTCGCCCTCGAAGAGATTATCGCCGAGCGGATGCCGTTCCCGGGTCCGGGGCTGGCCGTCCGGATTCTCGGCGAGGTGACAGAGGAGAAACTCGCGGTCGCGCGGGAAGCCAACCACGTCGTCGAGGAGGAGCTCGAAGAGCACGACCCGTGGCAGGCGCTGGCGGCAGTCATCGGCAAGGCGACCGGCGTCAAAGGCGACAACCGCGTCCACGGCTGGGTCGTCGCCGTCCGCTCCGTGGAGTCGCGCGACGGAATGACCGCTCGCGCCCAGGAAATCGACTGGGAGACGCTCCAGCGCATCCAGTCGCGCATCACCGGCGAGAACGAGACCGTCGCACGGGTGGTCTATGACGTAACCCACAAACCGCCCGCAACCATCGAGTACGAGTGAGATGAGCGAGCAAACTGACCTGCGAGTCGTCGTCGTCGGCACGGACGACTATGAGATGGCCGACGCAATCACGGAAGCGGGATTCAGCGTCACCAGCGTCGACATCGGCAACCGCCCGGCGCTCGAAGATGCGAACATCGTCGAGACGGACGTGTACGTCCTGACGGAGGTTGCACAGGCAACGTCCATCCCGGTCGCGAAAGACCTCAATCCGAATTTGAAAGTCGTCGTCTACGCGGACGACTCGCTGCCCGACTTCGCCCGGGGGCAGGCCGACCTGGTACTCGACCCGCGGCTGTTCGACCCCGAGGCAGTCGCCGAGGAACTGGACTCCTGACGACCCGCGCTGTTCCTTCGAGAGAGAGTCACCCGACCCGCTTGGGCGGCTGGTTTTTCAGTTAGCGACTGGATTCGATGGCGTCGGCGATGCTGTCGAGGTCATTGTCGACGGACTCGTCGTCGACGAACACCGTTGGGGTTCTCTGGACACCCCACTCTTCGCCCTGGTCGCGACTCTCTTCGAGGTCGTCCCGATACGCCGCTGTCTCTGCGGCCTCGCGCGCCTGCTCGCCGACATCGGCAACTTCGTCGGCGACCGTCTCGATGATGTCGTAGGAGTACTGTCCCTGGTATTCGTAGATGGCGCTTGTAAACGACCAGAACGCGTCGTTCCCGGCCACATCGAAGACTTCCCAGGCGGCGCTGGGCACGGCGTACGACCACGTCTCGTCCATTGCAAGGGGAAAATCGGCGTGGAACAACAGGACATCGCCGGGTTCGACGTAGGCCTCGACAATCTGGGGATGCAGTTGCATCTTGTACTGGCGACAGCCGCCACAGGAGAAGTCCTCGAACACTGCCATCTTGACCGGTGCGTCGGTGTCGCCCAACGCCGGGCGGTCATCGGGGTCGAACTCGTCGAGGTCTGCCGTGCCTCCACCCAGACAGCCCGCAAGTGTCACGGCGAGTCCGCTACCGGTGGCCGCGAGAAACCGCCGACGGCTCGTGGATGTCATATCCGAACGAAGGGACAGGAACGGTATGAATCCACCGCTTGTGAGTGTTCGGTGGGCAGCTCCGTGAGGGGGTCGAGACCGAGTTACAACAGCTCTTCGACGTTGTCGGCGACCTCTTCGGGGGTGTCACCGACCGGGACGCCGGCATCTTCGAGGGCGGAAATCTTGCTCTCTGCCGTGCCGGTTCCGGAGCCGGAGACGATTGCACCAGCGTGGCCCATGCGCTTGCCCGGTGGCGCGGTCCGGCCCGCGATGAAGCCGGCGACGGGCGTCTCCATGTTCTCGTCGATGTAGGTGGCGGCGTTCTCTTCGTCTTCGCCGCCGATTTCGCCGCACATGACGATGGCGTCGGTGTCGGGGTCGTTCTCGAACAGCTCCAGTGCGCTGATGAAGTCCGTCCCGATGATGGGGTCGCCGCCGATACCGACTGCTGTGGACTGACCGATGCCGCGGTTGGTCAGGTTATCGACAATCTGGTAGGTCAGCGTTCCCGACCGGGAGATGAGGCCGACGTTTCCGGAGCTGAAGATGTTCCCCGGGAGGATGCCGAGTTTCGACTCGCCGGGCGTAATGATGCCGGGGCAGTTCGGGCCGATGAGGTAGGTGTCTGTCTCCTGCAGACGGCGGTAGACGCGGCTCATGTCCTGTGTGGGGATGCCTTCGGTGATGGCGACCACGAGGTCCAGCGGCGCGTCGAGCGCCTCGAACAGCGCGTCCCCGGCGAAGGCCGGCGGGACGAACACGACCGAGGCGTCGGCGTCTTCTTCGCGGGCCGCCTGCGAGACGGTGTCGTAGACCGGAACGCCAGCAACCTCCTGGCCGCCTCGACCGGGAACAGCTCCTGCAACGACGTTCGTGCCGTAGTCGAGCATCTGCTCGGTGTGGAACTTACCTTCACCGCCAGTGATACCCTGGACGATGACGCGAGTGTCTTCGTCGACGAGCACGCTCATGCTGTCACCTCCTCTGCTGCGGCAACTGCAGCCTGGACGGCATCTTCGAGCGTCGATTCGACCTGCACGAGCTCCGTGTTGAGAATCTCCATTCCTTCCTCCGCGTTCGTTCCGGCCAGCCGGACGATGACCGGCTTCGGAATCTCGTCGAGCTGTT
>LKMJ01001531.1_pt1 | contig 20540 bp, 30 predicted proteins | sample 643391 | NCBI WGS metagenome assembly LKMJ01 (sample SAMN04112250, study PRJNA286221) | soda lake metagenome | biome: soda lake; feature: Kulunda Steppe; material: water; isolation source: sample PL-Br10 brine of Picturesque Lake | place: Russia: Kulunda steppe | collected 2010-07 | reverse complement strand
GCATGTCAACAACAATGCATGCCGGCTGCCGCATGTCAACAACAATGCATGCCGGCTGCCGCATGTCAACAACAATGCATGCCGGCTGCCGCATGTCAACAACAATGTTAGCACCCCAACTAAACTTTGTTCACCTGTGCTCAAGGCTGCGCGTAACGCACTGAGATCACTGCAGAGCTCACCATAAATTCCCTGCATGCAAAGAAAGGTTGCCCTGAGTTCCTCCTCAAGATGAGCAGCAGCCTGAGCTATGGGTGGGAGAGGAGCATCACCGGCTTTTGCTCCATCACATCGTATTCAACAGTGGCTGTCTCATGGAAGGGCAATGTTTCTCCTACTCGTGCCCAGAAACCCCTTGAGGGTGTATCAAACCAGCATAATGTCAAATCACACAAGCACAGAAATCACTTGCAAGCAACTGCTTGAACCCCCCAGGGAGGGGGGCACTAGAGGACCTGCTCGTGGATGGCTGAAAGCTTGCACCACCAGTTGGCACCAGAACAAGGATCGGTGCAGTACGCATTGTCCGCAACCAGGGCTACCTGTCTGGCATCTGGCAGGGCAGGGCTGCTGTCGGTCAAAGTTTGGCAGGGGGCTTTTGTCAACTGCGGCTCATTCCGCCACTCAAGGCACCACTCCCTTTTTTTGACCAGCAGCACAATCATCCGCTTTCCATGCAGAAGCAATGCAGGGCCATAATGAGGGAGGCCCCTTGCCAATGGCCCATCAGTTGCATCATCACCTGATGGATCATCGTGGCGCTGAAACTGACATTGTCCAGGGCATAAATGCGCGTGCGTCTACACAAGTGTCTGCTAAGCAGAATCTGTAGCCTTCGGCAACGCAGACAATTCATATGGCATATGAATTGCCGACAATTCCTGCTCAAGCTGCCAGTAGCTCTAACCCTTAGCCCCAGGTGGTGCCAGGAAATGGCTCCATCCTGGTGAGCACAAACAAAGTACGGAACTCTACTTGCAAGTCAAATGACTGGCTAGCCACCATTAATCCAAACACCCAAATGGGCTTGAACAGGTCCAAGCACAAGTTTGTGCAGGGGGTGAGGGTCATGAAGCGTTGCGTCCCTCATCCTGGCGCACAAGGCATTGCTGGAAAGCGTTTGCTGCCTCATACCATCCTTACCTCATCAAGCCGCCCCTCCCCAGCAGAAGAACGGCCTGACGAGGTGCGTGTGCTGGTATGGCTGAAGGTGGTGCTGCGCGCGCACCGGTATGGAGCCTGGATCGCAGGAGCATGAGGCACCACAGAAGCATGTGCTTTTCAAATCAGGGGTTGAAAGTGATTGCCGATCCATCCATTATGTCATATAAGTAATGACCTATTGCGATAGGAGACGGATGGATGTTGAACAGAAAGCTTTTTCTGAGAGGGAAGATGTTGACCGAGGTTGCTGAAGGGCTTTGAAAACCGACCACAAAAGTGGTCAAGCATGCCTCATTGCATAATGTTTCTGCAGCATGGTGTCAAGGAAGAACAGTGGAGGAAAAAACACGTTGTTCTTGCAGTATGACCTCGACAGATCAGAAGGAACGCAGTGATCCTGTAGCAAGGTCTTAGGAAGGAATCATCTCAGACACGATGCAACACATCTCAGCAGTAGAGCTCACCCTTTTCTTGTCCATGCTTCTATGGCGCCTGCCTTGTTTGGGGTCTGCGGAAATGTTGGCCACAGGCAAGAAAGGACTGAGCCTACATGACGTCAGCACTGACCCCAACTTAGCTGGAGACACCATACGAGGAGACAGGATGTCCTGAAGTTCGCAAAGCACTGCACACAGCAACCACCAACAGATTGAGCCAATGCGTCTCCTAGTGATAGTGCTCACCCACAACCCCCTACTTCTCTGAAGCTGAATTGCAGAGGTGTCAGACAGCAACGTACTCTCTAAAGTACAGTATGGCAAGGCAGTCACTCACTCATGGTCATTTTTATGACCACTCACTCATGGTCATTTGTGGTCACTCACTCATGGTCATATGGAGTCACTCACTCATGGTCATATGCAGTCACTCACTCATGGTCATATGGAGTCACTCACTCATGGTCATATGCAGTCACTTCACTCATGGTCATATGCAGTCACTTCACTCATGGTCATATGCGGTCACTCACTCATGGTCATATGGAGTCACTCACTCATGGTCATATGGAGTCACTCACTCATGGTCATATGAAGTCACTCACTCATGGTCATATGCAGTCACTCACTCATGGTCGTATGCGGTCACTCACTCATGATCATATGCAGTCACTCACTCATGGTCATATGCAGTCACTACACTCATGATCATATGGAGTCACTAAAGCATGCTTTCCAATACACAACACCAGGTTTTGAACAAAATGCAAACACGGACCGGTAGCTCCGGACTTGGGTCTCAACTCTCATTTGATTCCATGGGTAAAGGCGTGAGGTTCCCAATAGTTTTGGTCCCTGAAGAAGGCCATCAGTCTGCCCTTCCACTTTGTGCCTTGTAGCTATGGCTTGGAAAGTGAAAACATACCCCACTGTGCTCGCTCCCCATGTGTTCCTTGCGTGAGGGACAGCACAGGTACATGACCCACCGCGCTCGCATCCCAGTTCTCCACATGCTCCTTGACTTACATGACAACACCAACACAACCCACCGCGCTCACATCCCAGCTCCCCATGTGTTCCTTGAGTGAGGGACATCACAGGTACATGACCCACCGCGCTCGCATCCCACAGCTCTCCACATCCTCGCATCCCAGCTCTCCACATCCTTGACTTACATGATTACACCAACACTACCCAGCTCTCCACATCCTCGCATCCCAGCTCGCATCCCAGCTCACCATGTGTTCCTTGAATGAGGGACATCACACGACTAGAAGGCTCAACCGCCAAAGCACTCCTGCACAACAAAAGCAACGCACAGCGATGACCTATGCAACACACACAAACGACAATGACTCAGCCAAGCAGCAACGCATTTGAGCTTGCGCACAAGGATGGCTTGGTAGCTATAGCCATGTTGGCCATCCCTGAACTGCTAGTGGGTTCAAGCCGGCTTGGTAAGAAAAACCTCAGGGGATGAAATTGTATCAGTTCATGACAGCAATAGCACTCCAGACGGTACTCGACTTGATGGCTTGAAAGAGAATGACTTGAAAGAGACATTGCGAGTTTAAAATATACAACGAGCAGCTTTTGCATTACGTGCAGGGTTACACAACCCACCCAAGCTTTCTCCCGTGTGATGAGGGATTTGAGCCATCGGGCGAGGATGATTTCAGAAGCTGTGGTGGCGGGCCTGGACAGCAGTCAAATTCAGTACGGTTGCAATCCTTCCTGTCAGTTTCTGCCAGCTCCAGCACACACAGAGATGGAAGATGCGAGGCACAGCATTCTTTTTCCAGCAAAGGTACGCCCATGGGAGGACAGGCAGCCTGGGTGGTAGGAGTAAGAGGAGACAGTCGCAGAAGCATCAATCACAGAAACTACCCTTGTCCCATCCTCAACCCTGTTAGGCATGCACATGGGACGAAAGACCTTCCAAGGCACGCAAGATCAACTTCACCTGTTTCAGGCACACGGTCGTGAGTAACATGCGAACAAGATGTTCACACTGCAGAGCCGCAGACTCCGGAGCCAAATTCAGTCTCACCTCAAGGGTGCACCACCACGCTTTGACAGGTACAGAATGCACAGCCACACCCATACAGTGCTCGAAGCTGTGACTTAGCTCTGAGCCCGCTCCATCCGGGGAAGATACACCAAAATGTGGCAGAAGCTTGCATACCCCTTGATAGTGCATTACTGTGTGCAACACCCAGCGTCTGCGTGCCGCTCATCACTCCTGCGTTGTTCTGCACCCTGCCTGGGACACACACACACACACATGCACACACACACACACACACGTGTGCACACACATGCATGCCCACCCAGGCACACCCACGCACAACCTCGCGTATGAGTGTGTGCCGCACGCAAGGAGCTCTAAATGGCGAGCAGAGGAAATGCGGTCTGTAGTTTAAAGAGTTGCTGCTTACACACAAGTCAGCCGCTGGTGCTGGGACAGAGGATGCTCTGTACAGCACAGAGAACGCTCGACAGTGGAAGAGCCTTTGCCCTCCCCAAAAATCCATTCTCCGACATCTTTCCTGATGACTCATCAACCACAGAGTGCACAGCATGCATGGCAGATTGCGGAAGATGCCGCTGCACGCCACTACTTGCTGGGGCATAAGGCAGCAGCAGTGCGGCCAGGATGCAAGCCTGTGCATGCCCCCATGCTCATGTGGCTGCAAAGGTTGCACGCACCATCAGAGAGCATGAAAGCGCTGTGTCGCCGCGCAGCGGTGCGGCCGAGTGACTTTGATCTCGAGAGCTGAAAGCGTGACCCAAGCTCAGGCAGCCCTGTGTTTGTGCGCATAGCAGAGTCAACCGCGGAAGAAGTGTAGCCTGGAATGTGCCCTAGGTGTTTTAGAGGCGCGCCGAGCCATGTGGTGCATGGAACACTCATCCCGAGCTGCTCTGCTGGTGCAGCATGTGCTGTAGGTCTTCTCCACCTTCAAGGTGCGCTACACATGCACAGCTGCATGCCAGGTCAGTGATTGGGGCGGCACGGAGGGGCTTTGGCGCAGGTCCCAGGAAAGGGTCAAAGCAAAGGGTCACTGTCCCACACAGCTCTGAACTGATGCGCGTGCTCAACCAGCATTAAGATGTTACCAGGCAAGAATGACCTGCCCAGCGCAAAGATGTAAGCAGGCAAGAATGACAGAGGCACGCAGGGCAGGCGGCTAGGCTGCAAATTGGCCTTCTCGTTTTGCTCACGAGACCAAACAGATAGAGATGGGTGAATAGGGTTTAGCAGACCCTCGCCAAGGCTCTGTAGAGCCTCTACAGAGCCTATTTGAGCCTCTATCGAGCCTTAACCCTAAGCCTCTTTGGCATGCTGATCAGACCCTACTCACCCATCCCTACAAATAGACTATACACACACTATGTAGACCAGAAGCATGGAGACAGGAGCACGTAGCGGAGGATGCGGGACAAGCGAAAGGGCCCTGGGGGCGGAGCTGCACCTCTCACCTTTACCATCTCTGCCCTCAGGCACGCTGACCCCCCCAACACGGCCACAGCTGCTGCTGCTGCACCTCACCTTCACCATCTCCGCCCTCAGGCATGCTGCTCCTGCTTGTCCCTTCTGCATCGGCTGCCTGAGGGTCCGCAAAGGCGGTGCTAGGTTGGCGGCTTGGGTGCCTGAAGTGCAGCGGCACATGGAGTAGCACAGATGGCTAAGGTACGGGCTTGCTCTTATCAGCACAATATGCATCCTTGCCTATCGTGCGCGGTTACGACCTACCACCATTGTCACCACAGCCAATACCGCCATGCACACACACACACATGCACTCATGTCCAAGCCTGCGCTAGCACACAGGCATATGCACCAACTTAAGCCAGCCTGCCTGCCCCACCCGCTGAGCACAGGGGCGGACCTGCTTCCTTGCTGGGCCACCTGTTGGCTGCCCGGCGGGTGGCGAGCAATGCAGGAGCCGCGCGCTTCCAGGCCAGGATCCTTCGGGGTGGCATCAGTGGGCAACGCATTCAATGTGTGCTTCTGTTGAGCTTGTCCAAGGCTTGCACTCATGTGCTGCGCGTCAGGCGCTCTGCTCTGCGGCCCCTGCATGCTTGGAGCACCACCACCGGCGCTGCGGGCCTCCTTCTCTTCCTCCTCTTTCTCCTCCTGCACGCTTGCCAATGCTGCCCTCATCGCAAACCCCCCAAAGGACACCGTACGCCTCACGGGGCGCCTTTTCGATGTGAGGGCAGGCTGCTGCATGAACTCCGGGCCACCAGCTGTTGGGAGGGCTTGCAAACCCTGTGTGGCCACCCTACTTATACTGGTCTCCCCCTCCTTCATGCTTTCCAGCCCGGCTTCCCTGGGGTGCCCAGCAAACGACGCTGTCCGCCTCACGGGGCGCCTCTGCCGGGCAGGCTGCTGCGGCTGCGCTGGCATTTGAAACGAAGCCCTTTGGTCCCTGCAAGGGCACACGCCGGACCAAAGCAGCACGCTCACCCGCATGGGCAAGCATTGCAAGCATTGCAAGCGTGCAGGCCGGGAAGGAGTGCTCTGGTGGCATGTGATGCACATTTGGTGTCAGGCTCGTCACAAATGTTGGGGCTGCGCGAGGGCAGCGTTGCAGCAATCAAAACATGGACAGCATGAGTATGTGGGTCCATGCAACAGCGGCACATGGCAGCCTGCTGTGTGGCAGCCTGCTGTGTGGCAGCCTGCTGTGTGGCAGCCTGCTGAGTGGCAGCCTGCTGCGTGGCAGCCTGCTGTGTGGCAGTGCCTGCTGCGTGGCAGCCTGCTGTGTGGCAGCCTGCTGTGTGGCAGCCTACTGCGTGGCTGCTGTGCTCCAGCAGTCCCAAGGCAGCATCAGTGTGGCATGCAGCGCTGTGCATGTGTGCATTGAGAAGACCCGCAAGAGCCAAAGATCAAGACACCCAAGAGGTGACCTGCGGCTAGGCCGTCTGAGGCACTTGATCACCACACAGCGCAGCACCAGACCTGTCAGACCTGCCACACATAGGCAAGGACGCTAGGTGTGGACTTTCTGCTGGAGCCCATTGCATCAAGTTGAAGAGATAGAGGGATGCAGGTAGCTAGGGTCATGGCACACACACATGAGTGCTGCAGAAAGAGGCAGCAGTCAACGCGAGGTGGTTGGGGGGGAACACAGGCTCAGCATGAAGTCTTGCAAGGCTAGTGTGGTGCACAGCACGCGCAGTGTGAGCTCCCATGCAGCGGCAGTTCCATCCGACAATGCCTGGTATTGATGATGGCTAGTACTGGGCTGGCAGCTCCAAGGATTGCCTGAAGTGCCACACCTGCATGTGCTCTTTTGCTCCAGCATTTGAAGGCTGTTATTCCCCAGGCTGTTGTTCCCCAGGCTGTTGCTCCTGCTGCCGAGGGCGCTCAAAGACGGGGCTTGTGCCTGGCAGTTTCAAGCAAGCAATGTGCCCAGTAGTGCTTGAGATGCAGTTTCAAGCATTGTGACCAGTAGTGCTTGGGATGCAGTTCCAAGCATTGTGCCCAGTAGTGCTTGGGATGTAAGGTGGATGCATGGCAACCCTACTCAAGAGCACACTACAGCCCATGTGTATGCTCTATGGGCACTACAGCAAGTGTGCAATGCGTGGCAATCAAGTCAACAGGACTTGCAAAGGCCAGCATTTTGGCGGCGCCAGGACCACCACCTTTCTGGTGCCATCCAGTCTCTGTCATCCACTGGCAGCACTGACACCCATACGTGCATTCATGCTGACATGGGACGAGAGATAGCCATACTGAGGGGGTTGTGTTTGTGTGTTGCTCAGCATTTGGGGAGCGCACAGCCTGTTCTAGTGGCACACATGCCAATGTGTGGCGCGGGGTGGCATCAGCCAAACAGAGTTCATGGATTGTGAGCATACACATGCGCAGTAAGTGGCTGCCCAAGGAGGTTGGTGCATCAGCCACTGGCAGCTCGAAAGGGGTAACCCATCACAAAAACAATGTGCGGATAGTGCTCTCCTGGTGGTCGCCTGTGCCTGCAACCTTGCGCGCAAAGATGCTGCGGTGCTCATGTCCTCAAGGTTCACAAATACTAAGCTATGAATCCTTGTTGACTTGATCCAGAGCGGACAGCAGGTACTATTGCAGCTGAAGTGAACCCAAGAATGGCCATCACATGTGGCAGCAGCCTCCAGGAGGCCGGCATCTGCATTTGTGCGCTGATCGGCAGGCACATAAGTTGCAGGGCCAGGGGGAGCACGCGCTAGGAAGGCTTCCTCACCAGCACCCAGCACACCCAAACGTGCTACCCTCACCAGCACCCCGATCAAAAGGCCTTCGCCGATGCGTGCACAGTTGACAGGTTGGGAGGAAGTGCACGCTTTTGGAAAGCTCAAGCACACGCACTGCACCCACCAGCGAGCAGACCAAGGGAGGGGGCACAGCAAGCACGCGCTGCCACACCACACCCGCCGCCACATTGCTCAGCAGCTCTTGCACTGCTGCTGTGTCGTTGTGGAGCAGTGTACCCAGCATGCCATGCAGGTTGGGGGGCCCTGTGTCAAACATGGGCAGGGTGTACAGGAACACAGCCTCAGCAATTCAAAAGCGCAGGCCAGCTAGCAATTTGAGCTTGGGGAGGAACGCAGCCACTTACTCACTCGAAAGCGATATACCACCAGAAACAATACTCAGCTCTTACTGAGCTCCACTGCGAGCTCAAGGGCCGCAAGCATGTCTGTGTGTGCCAGCACCAGCCCGTGCGCTCACCAGGCGGCAGTTTGAGGGCACTGCTCAGTAAAAAGGCACGAGCACAGCCATGTGCTCAAGCGTCTTTATGGACGGCTCTCCACGCGGCAGGCAGGCACAGGGCTTGCCCGTCATGGCTGAAAATGGCTGATGTCAGGAACTGGAAGAGGCACCTTCATCGAGGCATTGGACCCAAATAAAGGTGCTCTTCCTATATCTAGGAGAGCCACATACTCAGCTCTTGTTTTGGGTTGCATCATTCCCCTAGGGAGCTCACTCCAAGCCAGAGGCTTGCCCGCCCTTGATGTTTGCACTGTTGCTGTGTGCCACTCACTGCTGCTGTACGCAGCTCAACTATTTGCTGCGCTGGCCTAGGCACTGCGCCTCTCGTGGCATACAGGCGTGCTTGCAAAAAAGCATGCAGCTTCACCAAGGTCAACCAGGGATGAGTGCAGAGATTGGTGTCCACATTCTCCCCCTACCCGCGCACAGCCTCAGCTCATTAGCAGTGGGTGATGTTGTTATGCCCTGCGGTGCCATCAGCGCGCCCCAGTACGCCAGCGACGCCTGGTTTTGGTAAAGAATGTGGCCTTCTGTGTTGACCAGCGTGGCAATGACAGGCACCTGCATCAAGCATGCAGCAGGGCGCATGGGCCAGGATGTGTGCTTCAACACTTGCAGGTTTGCGCAAGCACAGGTGCAGTGAACTCTTGATACTCCTGGCCGTGAGGACCAAACACTTCAAGCATGCCCTGCACAAGTCACAGATGCGCCGCCAGTGGTGTGCATCTGGACGAACTACCAACTATCAGATGCTGCCTTTCAGGTTGAAGCAGTGTGACTGACAGAAGTAGCAGGGCCAAGGCACCAGTGCTCCTAAGGAAAAAAGAAAAGAAAGTGATCAACAGGTACCAGGAGGGTGACAAGCAAGCAGGAGGGTGACAAGCAGGCAGGAGGGTGACAAGCAGGTAGGAGGGTGACAAGCAAGCAGGAGGGTGACAAGCAGGCAGGAGGGTGACAAGCAGGCAGGGGGTGACAAGCAGGCAGGGGGTGACGAGCAGGCAAACATGCTCTCCCTTTTGGTGGGCGAAGGTGCCAGAGGCGGTGATCAGCACAGACCCCTTTCGTCCCAACACCAACCAACTCTTGTGCGCAGTAAGCAGCACACACACACACACACACAGTTCTGCACATGGCCCCACCTGCACCCTTGCCTTACCTCATTCAGAATAGAGAGAGCACGGGCATGCTGCTTTTGTGGCACCCTTGCCTTACCTCATTCAGAATAGAGAGAGCACGGGCATGCTGCTTTTGTGGGACACCCATGGCACCCTTGGCGTCACACGGCAGTGCAGCAGTGGTTGCATCGGGGTCTTCAGGCGCATGCGCAGCCTGGGGACATGGAGGCAGGAATCGGGAGAACACTCTTCGAGAGTTGTTCAGCCATTTCCCAAGCCAGAGGAAGGGTGGCAGTGGCACCCTCTGCAATTTTGCCGCCGTGTCCAATACCACTTGCTTTGAAGATGCATGGCATCATGTCGTACGTATGCTTGTAAAGACATGGCTCAAGATGTGTGATGGTTTACGAGGTAAGGGCAACACCCGCTCTGGCAGAGCTTGTGGCAGGTTTGCTCCGCAAGTCCACAGTGTTTGCCACATGCGCCTTCGCTTGATGCAGCAAACCTGGGCTGTCGTCCCTGGAATCCTTACTTAGATGCAGCAAACTGACCTTCATACATATGGATGCACAACGCAGGGATGGCAATGATGCACAACGCAGGGATGGCAATGATGCACAACGCAGGGATGGATGCACAACGCAGGGATGGATGCACAACGCAGGGATGGCAATGATGCACAACACGGGGATGGCAATGATGCGGCTCTGCTCCCTAAGTATGAAGTGGCAGCTGCTCCACTCTAATTATGATGCAATTGACAAAGCACAAAAAGCGAAATGCACGCAGGGATCATGGAGCCGAGGAAGCATACGCTGTGCATTGATCCCAAAATTCCAGTCTACCTCTTGCAGCTTACTCAGGTGGTAAAACTGGGACAAAGCATTCTTAAACATGTGGACAGAGCACCCAAACTGGCGAGAATACACCGACAAACACTGGTGGCATAAAAGCCACATTAGCATTGGTCCAGTAGACTGAGTTGCTCCTAGCTTTGGTCTCTGCATAGTCTCCCATTGTACCTGATGTGCTTGCGCCACACATCTGCTTGCACATTTGCTTGCACTTCACAGCCTGTGTGGTCCCATTGTACCTGATCTGCTTGCGCCACACATCTGCTTGCACATTTGCTTGCACTTCACAGCCTGTGTGGTCCCATTGTACCTGATGTGCTTGCACCACACATCTGCTTGCACCACACATCTGCTTGCACCACACATCTGCTTGCACTTCACAGCCTGTGTGGTCCCATTGTACCTGATCTGCTTGCACCACACATCTGCTTGCACTACACATTTGCTTGCACCACACATCTGCTTGCACTTCACAGCCTTTGTGGTCCCATTGTACCTGATGTGCTTGCACCACACAGCCTGTGCTGTCAGCTGGAGGCTGCCTGTCCGCCACTGGCGCTTCTTGTATCGAGTAGTCAGAAGCAGGCGCGTCAGCGCGCACGTGGCCACTTCCCTGACCCTGTGACTGATCGCCTGCCATTATTGCCGCATAGATGGTGTCTGCAGGCAGTTTTGTAGGTAAAGCGGCAGGCTGCACTAGTTGCGACATTGTCAGGCTTAAAGCCTGGGAGGATACCACGGAGCTGCTTGGCAGCCTCTGCTCTGGCTGTGCAGGGGGCAGCTGCAGGGAGCTGCTTGCGTAAGAGAGGCTGCTTCCGTAGCGGGGCTGGAGGATGGGGCATGGGGTTGGCGGGGCGGGAGAGGAGGGTGGGTCTGGCGCGGAGTTGTCGCGAGCCATTCTCAGGCCTGCACGTGGGTTGCTGGCTCGGGCTTCTGAGCCTGCAAACAATCAGGCAGGTCGCAAGGAGTCACTGGAATGCACACCAGGATGGAGAGCAGCCTCCAGATCAATACAGGGCAGCTTGATGGTGGAGGCAGCCGACTCAGCCATGCACACCAACAAGCGCAGATGACACAGGCCCCTAAGATCCTGGTGCTCTGGAGAGTGGCTGACGGTCGCAGATCACACAGCTGGGGTCATGCGAAGCATCTTGCTTGGCTCCTCCATTGTGTGCACCATGCTGCCTCCATTGTATGCACCATGCTGGCTCCTCCATTGTGTGCACCATGCTTGGCTCCTTGCTTGGCTCCTCCATTGTGCGCACCATGCTTGGCTCCTTGCTTGGCTCCTCCATTGTGTGCACCATGCTCCTCCATTGTGTGCACCATGCTGCCTCCATTGTGTGCACCATGCTTGGCTCCTCCATTGTGTGCACCATGCTTGGCTCCTTGCTTGCCTAGCGGGGAGGATGCTGTGGCAGCCAACCATGCTGCAACGTCCATCGCGAATGCCCTAAACCAAGCTGCCTGATGCCAAGCAGCTCAGTTGGCCTGGAGACCTGCATTTCAACCCATTGTGAAGCATGCATCGCCCAGGAACCATCTTGGCCCCCACCTGCTCCAACGAAACAAGCCTGCGCTCACCTGAGCTCTGCCTTAAAGGATGCCACACTGCTCCAGGTTTTGATGGGGCGGCCTCGGGCACAGGCCCCTGCCATGGTCCCTGCCAACCCACTGCATCCCCGGCTGGTGGAGGGTCCTTACTTGCACTTACAAATGGTGTGCTGTAGGTGCCTCTGGTGGCGCTAGGCCTTGGCTGCAGGCATGGGGCCTCCTGGACATCTCTGTCTCCCTCTTTTACCCCTGCCTGGCTGGCCCGGTTGTCGTGAGTGAGGGGTTGCTGCTGCTGCTGCTGCTGCTGCTGGTGGTCCACCATTTGCAGGGCGGGGGTGGCCCATGCAGCCTCCCTGCCGGCAGCCGAATGCTCCAGCACCAGGACAGGCAGGAGCATACCCTCTGGAGCAGCGCAGTACGCGGCGCTGACTGAGGCTATCAGGCCAGCGCCGCATAGTGCCTGCTTGGGAGAGTGCCCTGCCAGTGGCGTGTCTGCTGCTGCTGCTCCAGTTGGTGCTGCCTGGGCGGCTGCGCTGCCAAGGCCAGTGAGTGGCGCGGGGCCAGTTGTACAGGCAGCAGGAGCGGTAGCTGTGCAGCTGAGGGTGTATGCCATGTCGCGGCATACCTCTGCCAGGCTGCTCAGAGCCTGCACCTGCATTGCGCTAGAATTCTGGTCCTGCAATGCGCTGGGCTGGAACTGGAACTGCTGGGCAAGCGCACTTGCGCATGAGCTGGGGGTTGGCGTGATGCATAGCAGCTGGGCTGCTGCTGGGTTGACCACCAGGGGTTGCAGGAACAGCGAGGGTACCTCTTGAGGCAGGAGGCCACCTTCAGCTGCATCATGGTGCTCCCAGTACTGGGACACTAGCGTGCTTGCATCGCAATCGGTGTCACCTGACCCTGCCGGAGTGAGGGGGAGCCTCACTAGGCTTGGCAGCATGCTGGTGAGTATGCGAGGGTGCAGGTGGCATGCGAGCTCCTTCACACTCCATACGCGCAATAGCACCCTTGCATGAGCAGCAGAGGCATGCTTGCCCAGACTCAAGCATGAGGCTGGTGCAGTGCTTGTGTGCCCTCCCAAAGGAGAGCCTTTTCCTGATACTCCTGTGTTCAGCTGTCCAGGCAGCACCTGCAAGGAGGGGAGTCACTGGCTCTTGAAATCTAAACGGCATAACGAGGCACTTCAGGGGTGTAAGCGAGACATCCGCTTCTCAGGAGTGACAAGCTCAAAGCTTGAGACACCCACTTGGGCATCAGTTGATAAGGGCTGGTCGGGACGTGCTCCTTGCTTTTTGCGGGGTCGGAAACGGGGAAAACAGGAAAGAGGAAAAGAGGCCGTCATTCTTGTGGGAGTACATAGCCCGATTTTATTATACATTCAAGTTTCTGGAATCTTGCGTGGAACATGAAAACTTAGTACACAGTGGTTAATGACGGTGCGTTCAAGATTGTTCGTGATTTATCAATCATATTAAGTGATTTAGATTTATGATTCGTTACTCAATCACCTGCGTTTGTCAGTTGAATCAGAAACCTGCGTGAGAAAGAATAAAATGCAAATCCCGATTGCAAGCATTTTACTGCATGCACTGTGCTGTGACAGCAACATCCTTCCACACCCGTTGCTCCTTTAAACGTATGCAATTCCTGCGTGGTATGTATGCAAGCCAGATTTTGTTCACGCCATTCTTACGACAGGGCAAAGGAATGGACGGTCCTTTACAAAAATGGCTGCAGACCGTGCTCAAGAGGATTGTGATGGTCAAGGACACAACCCGTTCATGGTGCACATGCGCGAGTGTGGTCTTAAGCCTCTACAGTTCAACTGGTTCCGGGCGGCAGTGCGGCTGTACAATGCTTTAACTCAAAAAAAAGCAAAAGCTCCACTACGAGAAAGATCTTACAAGCTGACATGCAACTGAGCTCACGGTGCCATGATTGCTGGTCATTTCACATCCTGTCCGCTATGAATGGTCTCACACAATCTAACTTGTTCAAGGAAAGGCTGCTGAAGTGTGAGCCCATTGATCTTGGTCGGTTTGCTGTGGACCTCATGGAGAGGCACTCAACAGCAAACGCTCCACTTACCATCAATGGTGCGCCCTCCCTACCAAAAGGGCCCTGGTCACACATTCGCCATACACCCTTCCTAGATTCATGCTTCTTGATCTTCCTCATGACGGTATTCGCAGCATGGCTTGCTTCAGACTTCGTGCCCACACTCTACGAATTGAAACTGTGACCTGGACTCACAATACCTCCCCTATTTGTGACTTGTGCAATGCTAATGATGTGCAAGATGAGGAACACGTCCCTCTTCACTGCACCTATCCACATGTGGTCTCTCTCCAAAGGACTTGTGCATCCCTATTTCCTCCTGCAGGCTTCAATAATGTGTCTGGGCCAGGAAAACAACAAGCTTTATTTCTTCCTCCAAGCACTGATATTCTTTCATGAGCAGGCTAGCAGTCATACTTCTTGACTGAAGGCCTTTTTCTTGTAACCCCCTTAACCCCTTTAGGCCCTGACGGCAATCCCTTCTTTGATATTAGCTGGTTGGCTGTCGAAGAAGTTACCAATCAACAGGGATCTGGCACTGGAGCTCCCCAACACGGTCCCAGATTGACTTACCTTCCAAATCTTCAAGCCGCACTAAAATCCCACATGCACTCGGCCCATAGACTGGGTTATGCCAACTCAAAAACAGGGTACTGCTCTTATTACTAGATGCTGCTTCCACACGTCCACAAAGGCATAGCAACGCTTTTTGGAACATGTCCAAAAACTCTCTAAATGAAGAGCAATATTTTCCACTACCGCACAGGCACCCTCTTTCATAAAAAACACGCTTAAAATGTCTACCAGCCTTCAGGGTCTACTCTGTCAGCAAGCAGATAGTGCTCTCCATATCCTCTCAGGATATCAACATACAATCATTTCAAGTATGATCATTGAACGCCATAATGTTGCCTGCAGGCTGATTATGAAAGCCATCAGCAAAGGCTCTTTGGCAGGTTGTTTGGTCCATTTGGATGCCGGCAGTACCCTATTTGGCCCAATAAAACCTTCAAATTCCTGAGCATGCTTATAACAGGACCATACCCAGCTGGCTTTTTGGTACTCTTTTATCGGCTAGAGATAAACTCACCTCTAGTCACCCTGATGCCATTTTGGTCACCCTTACCTACTAAAAACACAAATTCGCCTATCGCTCCTCATCTGCACCAGGTGTCACCTCCTAGACAATGCAGCTATGTAATCTAACGTAACCTAGACAACGCAGCAGAGATGTAAACAGGATTCAGGAGCTCAATGTCAACAAGAGGGAGATACACCTTGTTGTGGTTGAACACTGTGAAGACACACGGCCTGGATGCCAATTAGAGGCTTCTAGAAAACAACATGAGGTTCTTTGTCACACGTTACGGTAAGCACTTAATGGCCAAGAAATTATCCTTCACATTATTCTTCTTGGTGTGGGAGGCTCTATCTACACCTTACACACTCTGAACCACCTTAAAGAGCTCGGCCTTGATACACGTAAAGCCCATAAGACTGCATTCAAGTTACATGCTCATTCTGTGCTCTATGTGCACGAATTGACAACAACTAGACACGCTCTTGAAAAATCTAGTTGCTCTCAAGGTCTTGGTCTGGAGCAGGGGGCTGCTTGTCACCCTCCAGATCCTCACTAGTTCTTCCTTTTCCCTGGTGGAGGAGACTCATGGCTCTTAGGGCCAATGTGTCTTCTTTTCCTTAATTGACGTGGGGAGTGGTTTCACTGCCTACGCAGTTTTTTTTCTTTTCTCTTTTAACCCCTTCCACCCCCGTTGACTGCCACCAAAAGCCCTGACTGGCCTGCTCCACAGCTCTTCCCTTTTCCAATGAAGCCTTCTTGGCCTTTCCATGATAACAATGGCAACGATTGACGGCCACCTTGGAATCAACCACTGATGATATTTTATGGTGCGATGGACAGATACTCACAACACACATAGATACACACACATCACCGTGATGTGTGACACACAGTCGCACACGCGCACACGCGCACACGCACCCCACAGACAGATACATACACACCACATGCACAAACACACAAACACAGATATACACACATGTTTTTTTGGTTGTAGTTCGTGTATTTTAACCAAGACAGAGCACAGAACATTGGGACATTCTCCAGTACCATACTTAGCTGGGGGGTGTACAATTGTGAATAAACCTTACATGTTTTATATGATTTATACAGTTACATAACAAGGCCTTCCGGGGGGGTGGGATAGTCCTTTTCCCAAACTTCTTTAGGGCCCCAAAGCTTCGTTTCCCCCATTAAGCTAACACTAATACTTGAAACACGGGTGTGTGTGTGTGTGTGTGTTAGTGTTAGCTAAACCCTTGCTCACGACAAAGAAATTGTGATCAGAGCATGAAAAAAGTCGTGACTACTGCCAAGCCTCCTAGTCCTTAGGCAGGCCTAGTAGTTTAGAAATTGATAAGAAAAGAAGGCAAACACGCATGACAAACTTGAAATGTACAAAGAAGGCCGGACAGAAATGAACGTGCAATGGGTAGTGGCCAATACCAATAGTGAGGATACACAGGATGTCATGCATAGCCCGTTGATCGTATCTATTATCTAGAAATCACATTACCTACACCATAAACCATCGCAAAATCCAACACCTTGACCACGAAGCATTTCATCAGGAATAACCAGAGCATTGGACGGGGTTTCTTCACTCCAGGAGTGGAGAACCTGACCTAGGCTAAGACTAGAAAAACAACCTGAGACTATGGGAAATGTTGCGCCATTAAGTACTACATTGCTATCTCATGCGCAGATCCATCTATTCAAACAATTTCATCGGCGGTGATGTTAATGAACACACACTCATATTAAAGAATGCTGAGAGAATAATGTTTCACACGTGGAGTGATGGGGGCCTATGCCTCCATACGTAGAGGTGCGCGTGGAGTTTTAATCACAGTTCCCAGGGTTGCTGAGATCTGCTCAGCAAGACTCCAAAATAGGGTCCAGTTTATAATCCTATACACAACACACCTGCTGTCTTGCCCTGTCCTGGCTCCAGCCAGATCAAGCAGGGCTGCCTGGTCATGAAAAAAGTCATGCACATGGCCCACAAACGCAATGCTCTGAACAGCAGACTGCGCACGTGCACCTTGAAAGGGCACCGCATGCGTACAAAAAGGGCCGCAGCCAAGGCTTTGCGTGGGCGTATCACTGCTAACACCCACGGAGCGCACCTCTGTGAGCCCTAAGCTTATTCACAGAGGGGCTCCCGCAGCACCAGCTGGAGTCCCACAGAGGAGCGCGCTACTGCAAAAGGCTTCTGCAGCCCTACTTTTCTGGTGCCACCAACTCTTGAGCCAATGACGGCTTAGGCATGTCAGCCTGCACCTATCACCGATACATACTGTGCTTGCAGCCAAGCAAGCACTCATGCAGCCCATGCTCGTGGGATGCATGCGCAGCTGACGCGCTGCAGAGGAAGGCTTAACGCAGGTGAAGGCCGCTGTACACACATGCGGAGGGAGGCCTGCGCCCCGTGGGGCCGCAAAAGGCCGCCCCCGCTGCCCTCAAATGATGGTGCACTGCACCGCGTGCTGTGCCACGGGGTCGCACGCACGCCCCCACGCCATGTCCACTGCTGGCGGCGGCACCAGCCGCAGCTGCGACCCCACGCCCACCGTGAACGCATCGTGCAGCGCGTGCAGCGCGGCTCTGCAGGGCTGCGGGGCCGGGGGTGCTCTGTCCTGGTCCGGCCCCCCTGCGCCTGCTGCTGCCGCTGCCCCGCCGCCTGGCGCTGCACCTTGAGTGGCGGCCGCATGGGGGGCGCTTGCCGGCCGCACGACCTTGCCATCCGTGGCGATGGGCACCAGGAACAGCAGGTCGCCTTGGGGCCAGGTGGCCGCCCCCAGCTGCGTGCCGCACGTGCTGCCTGGGCCACCGCCTGCGTGCGTCCGAATGCATGTGTTGTTTCCAGTGCACATGCGGACGTGCCCGCCTCTCAGGAAAGCATTAGCGCTCACAGGAGCAAGCCGAGGGAGACTGCGGGAGGGTGGGAAGGGGAAGTGATCCCGGGCAGGTCCATCCCAACCATGAACCCAGGTCCATCCCAACCATGAACCCAGAGCAGGCTCCGCCTGAATCTTGCCCAATCCACACAGCCCTAGTGACTCAAGCAGAAGGCCCGAGCCACTGCATGCTGTCTGATGGCGCAGAGAGCCCAGGCTCTCTGTTGCTGCAGATGATGCCCGAGCATGCGCCCTAGCATATGTGCTGGGGAGCCTCCAGGGGTAGCTTGGCCAGGCAAACAGCTTGTGCTCACTTTTCTGCCTTGTGTACATGTGGGTGTGCGCATGTGCGTACGTGTGAACACTAGGGTAAGCTGTGTGTGTATGTGTGTGTGTGTGCGCGTGCGTGCGTGCATGCGTGCGTGCGTGTGTGTGTGTGTTTTTGTGTGTGTGTGTGCGTGTGTGTGTGTGTGTGAGCGCGCACGTCCGCGTGCACATGCGAACACTAACGCAAGCAGCGCTAGGTTATTTTGTGGGGGTCAGGAAGGCTGCTGTGCCATCTTATGGCATTCATGAGCCTGAGTCTTATGGCATTCATGAGCCTGAGTCTTATGGCATTCATGAACCTGAGTCTTATGGCATTCATGAGCCTGAGTCTTATGGCGTCTTATGGCATTCATGAGCCTGAGTCTTATGGCGTCTTATGGCATTCATGAGCCTGAGTCTTATGGCGTCCTATGGCATTCATGAGCCTGAGTCTTATGGCGTCTTATGGCATTCATGAGCCTGAGTCTTATGGCGTCCTATGGCATTCATGAGCCTGAGTCTCATGGCCTGTGGTGGGCATGCCCCTCTGTCGTTCAAGCGCCCCAGGTTACACAGAGAATCAGGTACCCACTCGCCATTGCCGCAAGGTTTGCGAAGCATGACACTGAGCATCCATGCACACATATCAGGGTGCATTCATCTCATTCGTTCAGTGCAAAAGGTGTTAGGACCCAAATCACGCGGGCGTGCGCTGTGGGCGCACTTGTTGGGGAGCCACACCTGTGGGTGAAGCGCATGCCTTCAGTGCAAGCGCACAGGCGGTCCGCTGCAGATCCGCTGCTGACCTGTGACGCAAGAGTTTGAGCACAGACTTATGAGGTGAGGACAGGGGCCGTGCATCCTCAGCAGTCCGTGCGAGAGCTGGCTTCCGAGGACAACAGAAAAACAAACGTGAGCTGTGCCCGCGCTGCGTCAGCCGGCGCACCCAATCAGGCACAAGCAGCGCCGGCCATATGGTGGCTTGTGCGCCCCCGTGTGCTGCAGCAAACGTGCGGGCTTCCCTTAAGGTCATCTGGGACCCTAGCTATCAAAAGGCTAGCCTGCACCCTCCCAAAGCACTTTCAGGCACGCCTTCTACAGCCTTTCCTGGAGCGCGACAGACCAACGCTCTGCACCTGCACTCCTACCTGAAGGGTGCCTGCTCTGCATGCCTGACATGCTGCGCCATAAACACACACACACACATGCAGACACAAAAGCACAGCTGCATACACAAACATAGCCTGAGCCTGGTCCCGATAAACATGGGGGCCGCTCACCAGCATGCCTGCTCTGCCAGCAGCTCCGCCATGAGCTTGGCGCGCGTCGCGGGGGGCAGGCGCACAGGCCCAGTGCCCTTTGTTGCGTCACGGCCCTCCCTCAGGGCCTGCGCTGCCGCAGGGCTGCGCACACGCCGGCCAGAAAGTGATGTGAGGTACCTGCACAGGCACAGTGCGATAGCACATGCGCATGTGTGTGTGTTGTGTGTGTGCGTTATGTGTGTGCGTGTGTGTGTGTGTGTGTGTGTGCGCGTGCGTGCGCGCGCGTGAGCGGTTTTCAAACAAACACGAGTGTATGATGTCCGCGCTTCCAACCAAAGAGGGCCAAGAGCATGAGCATGGGCCCCGTCCGCTCTGCATGCTGGAGAGGAGGATCAGCTCCGAAAGGCAGGCAGGCAGGCAGGCAGGCAGGCAGGCAGGCATGCCAGTGCCCAACCCATGCATTCCTGGAAGGCATGCATAAAAACCCACCGTGGCCCCTGACACGTGTAGCGCAGCACGCACGCCCTCCTCGGCATGCGCACGCATGCACGCGCGTGTGTATGGCCGCGCCTGCTGCCGTGCGCGCGTCCAAGCGGGCATGGGTGCCCAGCCCCGCAGCACACCCGCGCACGCGTTCCTGTGGCCAGATGCCTAAACCCTAACCCTGCCCCACAGAGGCCATGCGGCGCGCGTCCACGTGCCCAGATCAGCGCAGCAGCACACCACACACCCGTTCCTGGCAAGCGTGTGCTCCACGAGCGCCGCGCGGTGTGCGTCCACATCAGGGAAGGCAGCAAGGAAGCTGGCCAGCAGCTGCTTGGCTGCAGCTTTGCGCACAGGGTCCACGGTGCGCGTGGTGCACCTGGCGGCGCCGGCGGGCGCGCGGCCTCTGCTGCCCAGCCGCTCCACCAGCTGCAGCATGCAAATGTGTGTATCTATGTGTGTATGTATATGTGTGTGTGCATGTGTGTGTGTGTGCGTGTGTGTGCGTGCGTGTGTGAATGTGCTTGTCCGTGTGTGCGTAGGGGTGTGTGTGTGTGTGTGTG
>LKMJ01001530.1_pt1 | contig 20541 bp, 21 predicted proteins | sample 643391 | NCBI WGS metagenome assembly LKMJ01 (sample SAMN04112250, study PRJNA286221) | soda lake metagenome | biome: soda lake; feature: Kulunda Steppe; material: water; isolation source: sample PL-Br10 brine of Picturesque Lake | place: Russia: Kulunda steppe | collected 2010-07 | reverse complement strand
TTTGCCTGCCCCCTCTTAGATCTTCAAGCTGATTCACGCACACGGGTGCGGAATGGGGTTGCCCCCCTGATGCCTCCTCGCTATCTGCACCTTGATCTCCCTAAGCATGTTATGAGAAATGTGAGCAGGTTTTGCCTGCAAGCTCGTACTCTCGCGTTGTAATATTCCATCTGGCGTTGTGGAAATGGCCACTGTGACAAGTGTTCCTGTGCTGCTGTTCAAATGAGGCGCATGTTCTTTTTCACTGTCAAGACTTGTTTGTGTGCTCTCTCAAAAGAAAGTGTTCTTTTCTTTTCTTCCCTTTCTGCCAATCCTTTTCTATGGAGGCCCCTTATATTCCACATGTCTTGCCTTGTCAGACTGTCTTTGATTTCCATTCTCAGGCTGAACGGCACAATAAACTCTGCCATCTCATTTCCGACATTATGGACTATTTTTTGGCTGGCAGTCAACTTGTGACTAAACACCGTGCTAGGGGGCTCTGAATCAAAAGTGATCCAAATGCAGATATTAATGCTTGGCCCAACAAAAATTGCAGCTTGGATCCCTTTTGAATCATGCTTGAGTCCAAGTGAACATCTCTTATCTTCAAATGGGTGATTCAAGCATGATTCAAAGGAGTTTCCATTTGATTCAGTGAGGAATCAGTGGACACAACTTTCCGACGACACCTCACCTTAAAATGCATTTTTCACCTGTGCAGCATGTCTTGCTGAATCCTGCGGCTTCATTGATTGCACCGTGGGTACCTAACAATTTAGTCAGCCTATGAAATTACTAACTTCCAGTAGAAACCACACTGAATAGCACAATTGGAGAGATTTCAACCAAGGAATCATTGAACATCTCAGGGTAGCACTTATGAGTACAAATGTAGATTGTAGACAACTGTTAAGTTTACCCTGCTGCCAGCTGACTTGTCTGACAGACTGCAGCATTGTTTCAGCAGGTTCCGGACCTCTCTAGTAGAGTATTGCTGTCCAGTTTGAGGATCAAAAATGGGTTACCTATTGAGGTTTAATACAATGTGTGCAGTCAAGTGGAACTCAAAGGACTAGGAAACTCTCACGCAGCTTGGCAGTGTACCCTTTTAAGGGTGCAGATGTTGATACGCTGTTAGTGTGTGGAAAACCCACACAAATTCATCATGGACATCCAAGAGGGCATGCGCTATATGGCATGCACAGGAGACACAAAACCTCCGGAATTGTTTTTTGAACATTGGCTAACTACCTGCTGGAGGCCAGAAGTCAGCTCGGGCGGTAGGGCCTGCGTAATTTTAATGAAAACAGGCATTACTAAGGGCATTATTAAGGGAGCCTGAGAAAAAAGGCACGCACATCACCTGACAAGCAGTTGATGAACATAATTGCTGTAAAAAATTTAAACTTCATCCTTTGCTCAAATCACAATGCTTGCCTCCGGCTTCACTGACACAACAAGCTATCATGCTAACCCTCAATCAAAGGAATAGAATAGGCAGCAAGAAATTCTTTCCACTGTGTCCCTCCCGCAAAGGTTAAGCACTTCCCGCATTTCCTCTGACTGAACCTTCCTCAACAGAGATACAGCATTTCACTCACCAAGTGATCAGGTTCCGCAAGGAGCCTGCAACTCCCCAGCCCTGCCCGCTGTGCCGCGGGAGCTTCTCCTGTTTTTCTGTGCTGGCCACACGCCCTCCCCTATCATTGACCTGTGGATGCCCTTGCTGCAGCTGCCGCTGCTGCTGCTGTTGCTGCTGCTGCTTTTGGCACGCCTCCTTGGCAAGGTGTGCCCATTGTGAGGCACTACTGAAGTCGTTTATGCCCATACCTGCCATCAAGGGGTTGGGAGCAACAATGCAAAGAAATATTTGCAATTGCCACATGGCTACAGGTAGTATAAGAAGCTGCTACAGCTTCCTAGCAGCAACAAAAACCTGCTCGATAAGTTGGCAAGCACGCCGGATTGGAGAAGGAACAATAAAAGCTATAGAATAATCAACCACAGAACAGCAACAGTTGTTTCATTCTATTCCAACTTCTTTGCTTGCAGGCATGTAAACACGTGCATGTTCACGTAAAATTGCAAGCAAGTGTGAGTGGTCATGCTCGCGCTTGCGGTTATGTTGCACTTACATTTGCAACCACAGTCTGAACCCCCCCACCCCCCCGCACCATCTGCAAGGCCTCTGAGTAGCTGCACAACCCGAAGCACAAAGAACATGTCAGGAGGGAAGCGGCTGATTGCGCTTTGCTTGATGGGACTGTTGGGGTCAAAAGGATCCACCTGCAAGCGACAGTTTGGGTGGTGGTTTTGGTGAGGCATGCATTGAACCCAACGTGCAAGCAATCAACCTCTAAGGCTCCTTTCAAATGCGAGGCATTGGTTATGTGCATGGCATGGTACATCAACCCTTGCTTGTCAGCAGATGGAGGCAAGACACAACTTCAAATCCAAGTACCACATAGATATCATCAACAGGCCTGGAGTTGAGAGTTCTGCACAACACACGCTTGACCATTGAATGCAGGGCTAAGCATACAATGTCTTATAGTGCACAAGAGGATGCTTTGGCGCACAAGAAATTTACACAATAGTAGAATTGACTCATGAATTATCAGATATGCACAGGCCATAAGCATGTCTATGTGGAAAACAAATAAAAAGGTTGAGGTGCACAGTGGTCGCGCAGAGAAGAGGTTGCACATGCTACCAGTTGCAAAATCATATGTACAAGACTTGAATGGCTTTGCTGGCCATTTGAAATGCTCTGTTTGAGGATGGTGCCATCTCTCTAGACACCACAATGAGTGGCTGCTATTTCAAGCCTCTATGGCCACTTTGGATGGTCAAGGAAAAGGAAAAGGAAAAGCTATGCATCACTCTATGTATTGCCTACTTGCTACAAATGCAAGAAATGAGACTTCGCTGGCAACCAGGGTGCCTTTGAATGCTTGGTGAGCAGCCACACACCAAGCGAGTGAAAATACATTGGCCATACTTATTTCTTGTTTTACTTACCTTCCCACGCGTGTCAAACATGCCGTAAGCCATTTCTGCTCTCAAGTCTGGATCTGGCTTCTCTGTCTCAACACCAATATCAGCCAGTGCGTTAGAGATGCCCGTTGAATCGCCCCTGCGCCATTACAGGGAGGAAAGCAAGCCGGGCCAAGCTGTGCACAACTGAAAGAGTGATCTCTAATAAGCATAGCATGCTCACATCTTAATGGTGTCTTCATTCTTAATAGCCGCAATGAAACAACCTAGTCTAATGATTATGTGTGAACTCAAATCAAGCTTGGGGTCTCGGAATAAGTGTGCAACACAAAGAAAACTCATCTGTTTTTAGCGCCTAATCATAGGACCAGGACAGCCGCAACATTATACTTGCTCATTGCCTAACATCTATTATTTCTTATCTGTCATTTCTCATAGCACTACCAAGCAATTGTGCGCCCTCCTGATGGATCCGACTTTAGCATTGCGTGTGCCAGGCTGTGCAATGTGCATCACTGCGCGCACCCAAAAATACATGCTCCAGTAGTCTCCACTCACTTCACCAAAGCAAGCACTAAAGAAGCCAAAGCTTTGCGCTGATCCCCTGGGAGCTGCTTTGATTGGCCGTAGTCTAGGAGCCCAATGCGCCCTCCTTTCCCAACTAGGACGTTGCCGGGATGGCCATCCGCCTGCAGCAAGTATGTTCAATAATTATTCTTGTCTTGAAATACCTTGACCCAGAGAACGCACCTGAAAGGCAAAAGTCACTGCAGATTGAAAAGGCAGTGTTGAAAGGAAATGCAATGCTGCAACTTATTGGCTGCAAATTAAAGGGGCAATGTACAACCAGACATATAGGTCACAACTCACTACCAACTCCTTGAAGCAACCTATGCGCAGCTTGTGCTCATTGCGATAAGAGCACACCTGTAACGAAACCAGGCTTTCCTTGATCACCAGATCACCTCCAACTACCTAACCAACCACCAGGCTCAGGCTTCGGGCTGGACTGGGGTCAGGCCAGTTCATTAACCGGGATCGTTCCCGGCCAGCCCATAAAAGACCCTCTTTATAGCGTTCCTTACAACACCCTTGCGATGGTTACTTGTGTTGGGGTAGCAAACAAAGTGTAAAGAAGAGACCTAGACCACATAAATGGCATCAAGACAACAGGAATGGCTAATGAATCATTAGTAATGATACTGGCTGGCAGACTAGAGACCCCCTGAAACACCCCGGTCTGGTGAGCAAGATCGAGTTGTTTACCTGGAAAAGCCCCTCCTTCAGTATCATCATGCCATAAGCCTCAGACAAGCGTGTCAAGATGCGCCTTTTTGCTGCTTCCTTCTTTGCTTCCGATAATCCCTCGACCTTCGATCCCAGGTCAGTCAAGGGAATGCCATCAATGAACTCCATCACCTGCAAATACCAGAGTTATCAGGCGCAATCATGCGCAAGCTTGAAGAGCGCACTTGCTGGTTGCCAATTTAAAAGATAAAAAGGAAAACTGTGCAGACTCGACTGCTTGGTGTTTTATATATTGATGCCACTAAAAATGAAATCAGAGTGCCAACGCAGTACAGCCACAACTGAGGTGCTGCCAGGAGTAATATAGTGGACATCTAAGTACAAAACACTGCGCATAACCCATTTTGACGAAGACAAGAAAAAAATACATAGGCAGTAAAACACTCTACATCAATTAAGAAAAAGGAGTCACTACGAAACTTAGTGATTGTTTTGGTCATATATAAGCGAATCTGTGATGTGCCAATCAACACGCCAGTGCAGAGAATGGTGACTTGCTTGGCTCTCACACCGACCTGATCAGCCAAGATCCACAATTATCAGCTCATATATGCAGTGATGATTTGCCCACTTACCAACAAGCGTGGTGTGACCAAGCCAGGCACGCTGCGTGGCACTGTGACTCGATTGGCTATGGGACGAAGATGGTGGGCTATGGAGTCCATCACACGAGCCTCCCTAGGGCTCAAACAGAAGCGGAGACAGGCACATGGATTATTGCAGCATGGCAGCTTGTTGCTGAGGCTTCCCTCATCAACCTTGATGCGTGCAGTAGAACACCTGGGGATGCCTGACATTCATAATACCATGTTGCAAATTTGCAAACAAACATTGTTTGCCAATGATGATCATCCACCAGGATGGTGAAATAACCTTGCAAGCGCAGTCAGTTCGGGCCAATGCACAGTGTCAGTAAAGAGGTAAAGAAGTTGAGCCGGAGACAGATCAGGGGGGCGCATGGGCTTGGGTATAAAATGTCTTTTCATCTTATTTTTAGATTTAAGTCAGGATTATCAGCAGCTCGCTGTGATTAACATTGAGAAGGGTTGGGCAGACATCAAAAGCAGAATACCCACCTTGTGAAATCAAATTCTAGACGAATCTGTTTGTTGAGTTCATCAACGGCACTGACAAGGTCGAACTTGATCTCTGTCTTGCTCAAGAAGTACGCTGCAGCACGTAAGTTTTTAAGGTCCCCCGTCATGGTACGCAAGGCATCTGGATACTGCAGGGAACACACACACAGGGCACAATTATTGGCGACCGAATTAAGAGGGTGCGCAAGGAATTCAGGATGATACACAGTGGTTGGGCATTATTGCATGTGCCGTACTAAATTGAAGAAAGGCATGGGATTACTCTAAATAAATCGCACTCAAGGAAGGTGACAGTTGTGGTTTGCTTCACAGGCTGGGGAGCTTCATCAAAGGGTGTGAAGAAATTCAGAAACAACGCATGAAAATCTCTTAATGCATGCTTATCTTGCCAACACACACTGTAACACAAACGATTGCAGGGATTGGTGTCAGTAAGGCTAGCATTCTTGAACTGCTAGGTAGGCTATTACTGACCAGTACAGGACACGGAAGATTGGCCCATATCAACTTGAGGTGTGTAGTACATTAGGGATTACTATTCGTGTCAACTCCTTCAACTCAAGCTCATTATCAGTTGCTTGGGACCATTTTCAATGCTTGTTCTAGACTGGCCTCTTCCCCTTCTATTCCATCCTGCACGGTTGACAAACATCATATCCTTGCAGGGTGCCGTGACTAAGGACACCCAGCACAGGCACGCTAGATGTTCTTCAAACCTTGTTACCTGAATCTTCACAGCCACAATGCCATCCACAGGCGCCAAGCCGCTTGCAAGCGCGTGCCGTGCTGCCTTAGCAGCACTGAGCCCCCCCCTGCTGCTTGTTGTAATAGTGCTGCTGCTGCTGCTGCTGCTGCTGCTGCTAGCTTGGCTGTTGGTTGACTGTCGGTCCTGATAGTCTTCACCATCAGCAATGGAAAAGTATTGTGGTACAGCTAGCTTCTGGCCTGGCACAAGTTGCCCAAGATCCACACCTAGCCAACACACACATTGAACAAGAACACAAATGACCATGCTGTCTTTTTTTGCATCCATTCCGGGACGACCTTCTGCTCAATACTTTGATCTATGTTAAAAATCTTCTTTAACTATAAATGTGAAATCAAGCAATGTGCGCCTGGTGATGCAAAAGTTGACACTTCATCAATGTTGGCATTGTTGCTTTCTACAGCTCCTCACGCGAAGGGATCAACAATTTAACCTCTTCAGGAGCACCATGCATTCATTGGCTGTGATTCGCAGCATGAGTGCTTATCATGCTGAAGAAGATCGGTCAGTTATCAATAACCTTGCATCCACTTACCTGGATTCAAATGCTCAAGCTCATCAAGTGTCACTCCCCGTGTGTTGCATACATCCCACGCTCCTTGACTCTCCTCGACAGTCACGTGCTCTGTCTGCTTCTGCTGCCCTTCACTTGAATTGCAGCTTGGCCCGCCCAAGAAGCCAAAAAGTCTTCGCCGCTTTTGCCGAACCTGACCCCCGCCACTCAATTCATCTTCCTGACCACGCAGCATGGCCTTGTGGACCTGCAGGCAAAAGCTGTGCAATGCGCTTAAGAAACAAATTCCTGACTTATATACAAGGAGACATGTGGCAGGACCATCTTGGAAAATACACGTCCAGCACCTGCCGAATAAGTGCTTTCCATCAATTCATTAGTTGGATCATGGTCAGCACACGAAATGCCTGCTCATCACTCCTTCCTTCAAGTCAGCACATGTGACTAGGACAATCAAGGCAGAGCGCGAGCAGCTTTACAGATGGGGTTGTCTATTGCGCGACCCTTGGACCGCAGAAAATGGGTTTTAACTCTGGACTTCACGTCAGATAATGAGGTGCTTGGAGTGCTTCATAGCTACCTGCCAATGCTTGCATACAAAACCCTAAGCCATCACATTCCAATAAAATCAATTTGAAACCCCCATTCTGCAAATTTGTTGTTGAATAACCTAGCGATTAATAATAACCCGGTGTTCTGCTTTCAGACGCCACGGAAGGGGAAAGCTCCAGTCGTGGCGTGTGTTGCAAAGGCAAGGAGGCAAAAAGTTACCTGTCAACTGCGGTGCTCGATCAGTAACTAGTGTTTCAGGCTCACAATGCTTACAAACAAAATGCTTCCAGAATCCTATGCAGTTTCCTGGGCATCAATGTGAGTGGTAGACATGCACAGCGATTTCAGCCCAACCTGAGATATGGAAGCGGAGCCCAGCGGTTTTTCCAGGTTGATCCAGGAGAACACCTCCCCCAAGTCATTCACGCGCAATTCTTTGCAGATGGCAGCACGGGCGGCGTCAGGGGGCATAGGGGGTACCTGGGCTCACAAAAAAATGTATTCCTATCCATGAGAGACCACATTATTCTCTTGTAAGCAAAGAATTTCTTTTCATGACAGCATGGCTACGCGTGCCCACCGCCTCCATGGACACTCACTCGATCACAAAGCAAGGCCAGGTGGCGGCAGATCTGTTCTGGTACGAAGTCACTGCGTGAGCCAATGAACTGCCCAGCCTGCGCATCAGGGTATCGAGATTGAAGTGTATATAACTGACAAATACAGGGGATGACAACTTTCCAGGCAGAGAAATGCTTCACCTTCAGGTAGAATCCCCTCAAATTGACACAGAGCTCGTACATTGCCCGGCCGGACGCCTCGTGTTGGGGAATCCACACCTGCAGCTCCAGGATTGCACGAACGTGGTTGTTGGAAGTATAGCCTGAGTGATGATCACCCATCCTCCATAAGTGATACTGCTGCACTGTGAAGTGCCCTGCCACAGTTCACGCCAGGCCTCCTGCTCATCTCATCCCAGTCATCCTTACCCCACAAAATACCCAACAGCCTTAGCCTTGAAACAACTCACTAGTGCAACAGCAAGCTAGGCGAACATTGGCCGCCCACGCCAGCCTCACCTCCTCCTTTAGCTCAGCCTCAGTCTTCCCAGCAAAAGCTCTTAACAACCCTGCTCTCGCCTGCGTCCCTTTATAGCTCATGTAAATTCCGGTGGCACGCAGCCAGAAGTCTGCTGTACGCAGGAAAGGCTCAAACGCATTGCCCTGCGAGGAGCCTGGACCCCTGGTGTGACACTCAACCATTAGGCGCAAAATTAAAGAAAATACTCAACGCGATATGTGGTCTCTAGCATGAAGCATTGAATTGGAAAGTGGATTCTCCTCCAAAATGGTGGGCCACCACCCTTTACACCTGTGTGCACTCAAGTATTGAGATGATGTCGTAGCATTCTGCTGCTGAGGCAGAGGAGCACTGCCCTTCCCCTTTCCGTGTCATGCGGGGAGCTCCCTTGCAAAGAAGGAGCAGCTGCCCGCAATTGGGGTCCAGGTGGGTGGTTTTGCGTCAGTGGGGGCTGCCATGCATGCAAGCAGGGGCTTCCACAGACATACTGCCACAGTTTCCCACTTCAATCCAGGAAGGACTCTGTCACTGCAAGAGTGTCGGTCCTGGAAAACCCACTGCCAGGCCATTCTGACTGCCATGCCGCTGAAAATATAACCTGCCTGTGCAGCTTCTCCCACTTGGATGTAAAGGAGCATGAGGGTAACGCGGAGGGAAGCGGGGTGCTCAGTCCACGCCCCAGCCAGCCTCCAGCCCACTCAAGCCAGAACAAAGACACGGCAGAATCCGCAGTGACCACCTCTGACTCCAATGTGCAGCGTGAAGACAGGTTGAAGCTGGCCCCAATCCTAGCGAGGAGACTGGAGATTGTTGCGTCTGCCAACAGCTTCAGCAGCAGGGTAAGGCTGCTCCCTGCAGTGCCCCTAGAGCCCTTTCCTGCTTGTCTGCTTTGTTGCACCCTTTCCACTGCCTAACACCCTACTTTCATGGACGAAGACAGGGTGTTCGCAGGGCGTACATTGGGAGCAGTGCGCCAGCACAAACCGTTTGCAAGCTGTGTACCTGGATCCACATTCCGCTTTCACATGCCGGCAGTTCCCTCACAACACGCGCCTCGTGCCTGCCTTTCCCCACCCTTCAATGTGCAGCAATCATCCTCCCCAAGGAGTCCCAACTCGCTTGGGAAAAAGTCCACCTCCCCGCGCTCCAGCACCCAAGAGCTCTTGAAATTGCCCTCCCTCCTGCGAACCCTGGAGGGCCGCAACCTGGGATCATCTCCGCTCGTGGGATCTTCCGTCTTGCCCCAGGTGCGTTGCTGGTGGGACGGAGATGGCGCTCAGTAGGCGTTCCGACAACGCACCGGATACTTGGACCGTTTCGTGTTACCTGCATTCTACCCGACCTGACCTGTCCCCTCCTTTTGTACGCAGCCGCACACAAATGTGGATGCTGAACATAGCGGCTCGCCCAATGCTCGCCACACGCCGACGTCCAGCCACTCCTTTGAGACTGCCAAGAGACAGGTGAGATTTGCGCTTGAGGTGCAAGTGCACATGAGGCAGGCCTGCTGCGGGGGACAGGCTTTGACAGTGGTCTCCTCAAAAGTTTTGTGACCTCCTTTGCAGTTGAGCTGGGCTTACAGAACATGTGGCTGCCACCATGCCTTCACGGCAGGTGGATCACGATCTCAAGGGCTTTGTGCGCGACGCTAAGAGGCTGCATGACAAGCTCAGTAGAGAGCGCAGGGCTGGCAGTGATGGAGCTCACCAGGAGAGACAGAAGGAGCTGGCCAGGAGGTGAGCTGTTGCTCAGCTGCTGCTCCTGTGAAGTGCCATGTGCGCGGAGTATGCAACAATGCACGGGTGTGCATTGCCAGGGCACCTTGCATGACTGTGCACTTCTTTTATCAAGCTTTGTACCAAGCTCCAACTGCTCATTCTGTTGCGTGGCACAAACTTTCATGCCCTTCAGGCAGGCTGCCTGCTGTCCGCACGTGCATTGGCTTCTGTGCGCTATGCTTGTTTGCTAGCCTAACTTAGTGTCCCCTTGGCTGCGCTCACTACTCCCACCACCTTGCAGAGCCTGCAGCATTGCAGAAGAATGTCTCACGTGCTCAGTGGAAGAGTTTCGGCTCACGGTTACAGACATCGTGGACATTCTGGAGGAGGATCGGTCCTTGGTGAGCACCATCATGGACACGCTTTTTTGAAGGGAGTGGCTTAAAAGTGTGTCCATTTGCTTAACTTGCTATCCCAAACCACTGCACAATGGTGCTTGGGACCCAAGGATGCAGGCAGGATGCATTGAGCATGGGAGGGTGCGTGGAAAGTGGCAAGAAAGCAAACAAGAAACGGGGAGCATGAAGTGAGCGTCATGCGAGCTCTTCTTCCGGCCATCAAAGCAGCAGCTCTGCATTTTGTAGCAATGGCTACGCATGCACAAAACAGCAGCTTGCAGCATTGCAGTGTGAGCACCAAGCAGGTTGCAGTTGGATGCGCTGCTGCCATGGATTTTCGCACGCGCATCATGCTGACCAACCACAGCAGGAGCAGTAAGGCCTCCTTGCCCTTCCCTCTTGCCCCTCCTTCCTCCTTTCCAATCTTGTCACCTGAAATATCAAAAATCAGTCATGGCCAGGGAATGCCGCTGTGCTGTGAAAAACTCGTTCAAGTTCGGCCTTGCCAGCCGATAACAGGGCGTGTGTTCCTCCGTCCTTAGTTACAGTACGCATTTGTTTTGGTAATGTTTGCATGTAGAGGACAATCCATCATTATCTAGTTGCTCCTCTGTACAGCTTGTTGATCCATACACACGTGGCTTAATTTGCAGTGAAGCCCATGTAACGTTCTGACCCATCATTCATTTCATGCACACACACATCCTCCCTCTCGATGAGTCCCTGGTCAATCGCGTGTGATGCCTTCAATTTCACTTACCTTGCTTCCTTGCAGGTTGAACACCGTGGTGTGAAGGCTCTGTACACCAAGTTGCTATTCATCCTGACACGTTGCAGCCGCCTGCTCATTACAGAGGAATTAGACCTCTTTGCCACTGAGCCCAAGCCAAAGGAGGGCATAGTAAAAGGTGAGTCTCCTGGTAACGCTGGAAGCCATGCTTTCCCAGCTTAGCTCCGAGATGCATTTGGAGGATGATGCCAGCCTGTCCTTGCTTTTCCCCTGGTCATGTGGAAAAAGGACTGTGTTAGCCATAGTCTTATGACTATTTACTGGTGCAGCTAAGCTTGCCTTGCAGTTGTTTTGCCCTGCTAAAATACCTAATTCCTGCTTCCACCCCCGTCAATTGGAGCTGATTGGGCACCATAACACAGGCATAATGGCTGGTCATTCACAGCACTGGCATGGCACCATTTGCTCTGATGCCAGAAACATTTTGTGGTGTTGAGATTCCGTGCAATGTGTCCACAAGTTGCAAGGTTATCTGTTTGCTCGCAGGTCCATTGCACGCCTCCATGAAGACCCCTCCAACTCTATCAAAGCAACCTGTCTCTGAGTTCATCCACAGGTGAGAGTAGGAGTAGCCCATGCGTTTGTAGCTTATCGCTATTAGAGCGCTGGCATGTTTAGTCCTGTGGGTTTGTGGGTATTTGTAACTTGGAGGCCATGTAGTGATTGCTGCCAATGTGAATGCCCTGGCAAGAAGCCAGACACACAGCAGCAAAACAGCAGTCGTAGCAGCAACAGCAGCAGGCTGGATGTTGCTGCATCCTGCCCCCTATTTACTCCACACCCTTGTGTCTGTGGTTTCATCTTCTTCAGTTGTCCTGCTGTCTAGGATTACATCGCTCTCTTTTGTGTCCGTTAGTACACTGCTTGTGCGGACTCTCCTTGGTGCAGGTGTCACACGATGCCTGTGCGAGCCATGGCTGACATGGCCAGGAAGCTCAGAGAAGAGGAGAAGGCTGACCAGGACAGTGAAGCAAGGGGGTCAGTTTCTGGAGAACATGCAAGCGATAGCGATTGGGCTGTCAAGGACCTGGGGGGTGGAAGTGAGCGGCCTTCTAAAGCAACGCAAGCATCTGCGACTTCCTTCAGGTAAGAGTCTGCCTGGGGGCCGAGCGTGCCAACCAAGACCACAAGCAACTGTTGGGTGCTGACCCCAGCTGGAGGGCCTGCCTCGATTTGCTTACAGGATTCCAGGTGGTTTGTGGTCTGACTTGGGTCTGGCTTGATCCATTGATACCAGCTTCCTGCTCATGCAATTGTCTGCTTCCTGGACGCAGACCACAGTAAAGCTGCTGGGAGGTGAGCACTCATGTTGAGCCTGTGCACTATGCTGTCTCAGGAGCAGGGTGCTCCAAAGCGGTGGTGACAGCGAGCGAGGGTCACACGTGTCCAAGGCCTCTGCTTCCTCGCGTCCCATCGGTGGGTGCCTTGCCCTTCCCTTGCAGCATCTGTGCTAGGGGCAATAAGAGCAATGATTGACTCAAGTGGTGTGACAGCTGTCACTGACATTAGTACAAAGACATGCTCAAGCAATCCCTCCCTCATATTGGCACCTAACCCATGCAGCCAGGGCATTGAGAGTGGCACACGTAAGGCCACCCTTGCGCCTTCAAAGTGTTTAAGGGCTCGACTAAGGTGTATTCTTGGTCTGTGAATCTTACTTGTGAATTGCACCTGTGCGTGGTTGTGGATGAATTCACGTACAAGTACAGGTGCTTGTACGTGCAAAAACACGAACTAGAAGCTTGAGGTGTGCCTGACTCATCACATAGGGGTTGAGTGCACGGAGGTTGCATAGCATCCTCGTGCTCACTGGCACATACTCAACTCTGCACCCGCATCACAGGGCCTGAGGTGTCGTTTAGGCTTGTTTCTGACGGAACTGTCCAAATGACACCATCGACATCCAAGAACAACTATTCAGAGCTTGACTTCAACCCTTATGACCGGCATTGGGTAAGTCTTTGGAGATGTAGGATCTGTCAACGCACATTTATTACATGCTTCAAGCACAGGTCCTAAGACAGCTCTAACCATCAGTCAGGCGCATACTTCTTTTGGAGTTGGCTGAGCTTGATTTGTATGCACTTGCACAACAATCGCGTGTTGTTCACGATGCCCACAGAATATGAGTGCTAGAGGTTTAATGGTCGTGGTTTATTAGGTTGTACAATTAAACCTAAATTAGGTTTATCAGCTAAAAACTACGGACGTTATTATAGAAGGATATGATAATTATATCGTGCAGTCTTTTAATGAAAAATTTAAATTAATTTGAAACGCCACTCTCCTGTACCTGCTCACTTGAGTAATTTAAATGTAGGGCACGTGCAGGTAGATTAATGTGCTGTAGATGTATGCATGCAAGTTCTTGTGCATTGATCGTGTAAAAGGAGCTCAGTGCCCTTTCTTGCATGCACATGTTTTAATGTGTCGCACACCTATATTGGAGATGGTGGCGTCCATGATGACTATACCATCCTGTGCGCTTAGCCAGCCCGCCCTCGCTGTGCTCTGCAAATGCTGCAGTTTAGTTAGAGTCGCTGTGCTTGTTGAAAGCACCCAAACTTACTGGCTATGAAACACCATTCCAAGGCCTTTCTTCTGCACACTCTCTACCCACCCTTCTTGCAGCGTCGGAGTAGCAGCCATGGCACCCGCACCGGCAGCAGCCGTAACACAGGCAATAGCAGCAGCCGGCACACGGGCAGTAGCAGCAGCCGTTTTGTTCATCCAGAGGGACATGATCACAGAGAAGGGTTGGAGCCAACCTGCTCGCTTCCTCCTCCTCCCCCTTCAGAGGGTGCGTTTGTGCTGTTGCTGTGAGGCGTGTGCATGAGGCAAATGTCTAGGCATGCATTTGAGGCAGTTCGTTGACAGATCAAATCTTTGTGTGCTTCGCTCTATGTATGCCCACTTGCAGCTGAGGTCCAAAGCAGCAGCAGCAGTGCCCGTCCCAGCCCATCGTCAGTGGCCACAAGTTCGCATGAAGCTCCTAGCAAGAAAACAAGGGGCTTTTTCAAGAAGATTACTCACAAGGTGAGTCCAAGGTGCCAGTGCTGCTCACATTCAATGCGGGTCAGTATTCCTGTTAGCGGCTTCTTTTGCTGGAATTGCCGCCCTTTCGGTCTTTCAAGAATGTGAGGGGTGATTTAGAGCAGCGCTTGCGCTTGGAGGTTGTCATTGAGGCAGGCCTGCTCTGATCTCCCAGTCATGGTATGAAACAAGGTTGGCGTGCTGCCACGAGTGCAGCGATGCCTTCCAGAAGGTTGCTGCAAATTCCTCAATCCCCAAACAAAGCTTGCCGTGGTCCTTATAGAAAGTACTCATCCAGCGACTCCATGAGTGGCCAGGGTGCTGTCTCCCCGTACCCCCGTACAAGCTCTCTGACACTTCCCACTTCTAACAAAAATGTTTGTATATGCAAACTTGCAGTTGGTACGTACACTGAGCAGAGTTGGCCAGCCTGGAGGCTCATCCACAAGCAGGAAGTTGGCTGGTGCATCAGACTGCCAGGTGTGGCATGATGGCGCTGGAACACTGCTGCCTGAAAGACGCAGCACGCATTGGCCTGCCTGCTTGCATGGGCCTGTCTGCATGCCTAAAAAGACGAAGCATGCACGGGCCTGCCTGCATGCTCCCCTGTTCTGTTGTGGGCATACCTCTGCTCTAGGGGTGCAAAGCCTTTGGTAGGCTTATTGCAAACTTTTTGCTGTGGCTGCTTGCTGTGCTTGCTGTGTTCGATTTCAGACACATATTTTCTCTGAGTCAGGCTAGCACTAGAAAATGTCCCTTTGCGCGAAATAATTCCATGGTTGTGGTGTGTATTGATGGCCTCATGACAGGAAATCAGCCCTGGCTATCCGCACACCTTAGCTACAGAAAATGCTCTGCGGTCAGAGTCTGCTGTGGCTATTCCAAGAGCTCTTGGTTGCTTACCATGCATTATATGTTTGCACCTTTTCTGGCAGGCACCTAGCCGCACCCCTTCAACATCATCTTTTCTCACCAGCGCGACACACTTCCTGCGGGGCAGCAGGTACGCAATATAAACTGACGTCTGTTTGTGAATGACCAGATCACCCGACCTGTGATGCCCTGCACAGCTCCTGTGTGTTCATGGCTTACAAGCGTGTGCTGGTGGCTCCCTTCTTTCTTCGTGGTCAGCTCATGCATCATTTTGGAAAGACAAGTGGCACAAAGCCATATAGGCTCTGCACAAGCTGGCCAATGCGTGGGCGAGAGAGTGCATGCTACCCCCCTTTTACACATGCATGCATGTGCTCATCCACATTCCCCTTAACCCCCCTCCCCCCCGCATACATGAACGCACGCGCACATGCACATAACACACATGCATACAAGCGCTCACATGAGTTCATGCACCGCAATCTCGTGTTCGCCTGTGCCCTTTTCTCACGCGCAACAGCACCAGCAACCTGACCTCCAAAACCCAGAAGGCAGCCGCAAAGCCGCAAATTAGCCCGCCGCACTCACGTCAACCAGGCCCTTCCAGCCAACACAGCAGCATTGTCCAGCCAGACAAGAGCGCGCCACTCCCGTCACCCAGCAGCTCTCAGGTGCTGCTCCCTCCAGGCATCATTCTGGGTGAAGGCAGCCACAGTCAGGTTCAAGCTTTGGCACAGGTGGGGGGAACCGCTTTGTAAAACATGTGAATGTGGGAGACCGTGCATCTCACGCAAGCGTGTTGCTCCTTACATCTGTGTCAGCCTTGGTTGCGGATGGGTGTGTTTGCACTGGTGCAAATGCAGCTTTAACTGATGCAAGCATGAGTCTAGGCAGAAGGGTTAGGGCTACCTGCCTTTCATTCAAGTGGCGCAGGTGCTGTGCCAGACAGCACATGCACGAATGGTTGATTTGCTGTAGAAATGGTCACATTTACCACTGTTAAGCCACAGCAAGGAAATGCTGCTTAAGGATCAGTCGCAGATTGAGATTTGGTGGCTAAGATCTAACTGCTCTGCATTTGTCTCTTTTTTACACTGCTTCATGTCAGCTCCTTTACCCGCATTGCCGTGTTTGGTAAGGCAAGTGGGTGGCCAGGGGGCACTAGGTTGGACCATAGCACCGTGGATGCCCGCGCTTGTTTGCTGTTTATATCTTTGGACATTTTTTTGATCAGCATCCGCTGACCTGTTGGGGTTGCACCCAATAGACTTGCATGCACGCAACCCAAGCGCATCTGCCAGCTTGGCGGCGTTTCTGGTGTGTGATGCGCGACTGACATTGCATGCACGATTGCCGGCACATGTGGCAGGTCCCTCCTGCTTACTTCCGGGTGGGCACCAACGCCACAGATGATGATGGTGATGGAGATGCTGCCTGGACGCACACCTCTGCCCAACCTGCTCACAGTCCCTCCGTGCATGGCGAAATCCATGAGCGGGTGCGCGCCACAGCCCAGTCTCCAGCTGCCCGTCTAGCGCACCCCTGCCCGTCTAGCGCATCCATGCGCACCCGCACTGCCCAGTTGCAGGCATGCACTTGTATGCGCCTGCAGAAGCACTGGCACCGGCGAGCGCGCATGCGCTATCACCATTTGCCACCACAGGCGTGCTTCAGCCCTGCTGCTTTCAGCGCAGACGTGCGCAACCCGCGTGCAGGGCGCTGCCATGCACAAGTCCCCTAGGCCGTCCTGCTCCTAAGGCCTGCTTGTTGCCCTCCCTAGATCACATTCCCCTAGTGCTGCCCTTCACATGCTTCCACCCTCACCCACCGCCACACACTGTACCGCCCTGTCACTCGCTCCCCTTCCCCCTCCCCTTCCCCCCTGCACTTGCAGCACCACCATGGGTCCGCCAAGTATGCGCGCAGCATGTCGTCCAACGCAGCCTGCACGGCCCCCCCCTGCGTCTCTGCATGCCCCCATGCAAACAAGGGCATGCACAGCCACAGCCCTAGCGGCCAAGGCGCTGCTCCTGATGGATCCATACGCCCCCGCCAGGAGCAGCAGGAGGGTGTCAAATCGCAGCTCAGCGCTGCCCTGCCGTCCCTGTCCCACAGCGCCTGCAGCACCCGCCTCAGCAGCGTCAGGTAAATGCTGCCTCGAGTGTGGTGCTGCCCTGGGTGCGTTGTGTGGTGTGCACGCTGGCCACGCGCTTGTGTGTGAGTGGGGCCGTGTGTGGCTCTGTGTGGTTGCGCAGTGTTGCTGTCGCGACCCTTCAGCCCTGCATGCCCGTGTCCGCCCTCTGTGCAAGCGCATGCCCTGCTCAAACCTTGGCCTCCACCCGGCTTGCCCTCGCTTGTGATGCATGCTGTGCACTGTGCTGGCGCAGCATCTCTTCGCTTGCACCGCCCCTAGTGTGATGCATTCCCTGCTGGCTGTCCTGGGCAGACGCTGTCAGCTGCCTGCTGCTAACAGCTCAGCCAGCTGCCTCAGCAACAACTGGGGCACATGGTAGCTTTGCCCTGTCATGGAAGCCAGCAGCAGGGCCAGCTCACGTGCGCGTACGCTCATCGCAGGCCAAGCGCCACCAGCACCGGCGCCCGTGTGCGCTTCTCCGTCGCTCCCTCGGTCTCGTCCAGCGACGCGGAGGCGGGCGAGGGTGCGGGCAACCATGCGGCCACGCGGCACGGGAGAGGCGGCCATGCCAGACGCCACGCACAGCATGCGCAGCGCAGGAGCGACACAGGTGTCAGCAGAGTCAGCATCGGCAGCGGCAAGGACAGTGGCAGCAACAGCGAGTCAGCGCCCCTGCAGAAGGCGGATGAGCACATGCCGCCTGCCTCGCCCAGCATAGGCAGCAGGCGCAACGCACTGAAAGGCACATGGGACCTAAGCAAGTCAACATCGCGCCTGGCTGCCGCGGCCGCCGCCGCGTCGGCGGCTGCAGCCGCCAACCCCAAGACGCCCTCACCGCTGACTGTCGCAGAGCTGCGGGCGCGCAGTAGCCACACCCGTCTGTCCCCTGGTATGCATGGCGACCCGGAGGCTGAGGGCAGTGGGGGGCGGACGCTGAGGCACCGCCGTGGTGGCCAATCGCTGCACGCGCCGCGCGGAATCAGCATGATTGAGGAAGACGAGCAGGTGGGAATGCCCCTGCTCGGTAGCATGCGCGCACCTCAGCACGCTCATGCGTTTCTTTGGTGTGGACGCGCGCCAAAGCGTGGTTTTCTCTCCTGTTAATTAACAGATTCGACACCATCAGCATTTGTGCTCACAAAGGCTCAATTACTTTGTACCTCATGCTTCCAACCCATCCTGCAAGCACGCGCACACATTCCAGCAGCATGCACCTGCAATCACTGCATGTGCGGGCACACACGCACATACGCACGCGCACATGCACGCACGCACATACGCACGCGCACATGCTCGCGCACGCACGCATGAGCTTGCACACGCACTCATGTGCGCAGACGCCCAGCCCGCACAGGAGCAAGAAGGGAATGCTGAAGAGGGCTCGCTCAGAGCGCACTGCAAGCAGCGGGCAGCTCACGGAAGGCGAGGACCTACCCTCCAAAGGTGAGGCTTGCTGGTGAATGGACGATTGTGGATGGGCGGTCAGCATCGCGCCTTGATATCAGGGCGTGTCATGGTCTGTGGGGCACGTGCTGTATGACGCGGGCTTGTGCAGCACATGTGAGCGGTGCAGTCTAGTGCGCTTACAAAGGAGCAGACTGCACGTCTCGCCATGCACATTGCTGTCATCAGCTCATGCTGTCCTGGCTCCAGGGTCCTGAAGGAGGGAATGCTGCCCAGGCCTGCATAAACCGAGTCAGAGGATGTGTGGCGTAAGCGACTGCGCCCTTCCCTGCCAGGCCCGTGCCTGCACCCTGTCTATCACTCACTCTGATTATCCAGCCGTGTGCTGCTGCGGCATGTGCGTAGCTGCAGGCACCACCGCCCATGGTATCCACCTGCCGACCACACCTACCACACCTCCCCTGTTCTCCGCGTCTGCCTCAGCCCCGCCAGCATACCCACCGGAGGACCAGACCCCCTTCACCCTACCCCTCTCCGACCGCTCTCGACCCACGCCAAAGCTGATGCTGCCAGCAGACAGCCAGCCGCTGCCACCGCCGCCGCCGCCGCAGCAGCAGGCAGCTACGGAGGTTGCGCAGCAGGATGGCCCGTTGCTGCAGCCGCAGGAGCAGCCTGGCGCAGAGCAGCCTGAGCAGAGCGTGCCTGCGCTACTGCAGCCGCCAGAGCTGCAGCCCAAGCTGCAGCACCCTGGCCTATCCCGGGAAGAGGTAATGCAGCGGCTGATGCAGCAGCAATTGCGCGCGCAGCAGCAGCCGCCCACCGTGCCGTTTATACTACCGTTGCCGCAGCTTGCGCCTGAGCAGCCGCAGGCATACGAGCAGCAGCAGGAGCAACAGCTGCAGGCGCTGCTGCCCCCTGGGCAGGTCCGCGACAGGTGGGAGGTGGACCCACTGGAGCACTCGCAGCGACAGTCCCAGCCGCGGCCCCCGCTCCATCCCTCCGTTGCGCACGTTGCATGCTCGGACCGCATGTCCATCTCGGAGTACGCGCACTCGGATCGGCCCTCCCCGGAGGACATGGTAGTGGTGTGCAGCGTGTGCGAGGAGCTATGGCCCACATGGCGCCTGGAGGAGCACTCTGAGCTGTGCGCGGTGCTGCGGCAGGTGCGCGTGCAACTAGGGCGGAAACATGCAAGCGCTGAGTGCGGGGTTTGGTCCTTGCACACCTGCCTGTTACCTCTCATGAATCAGGGGATAATGACTGGGTTGTTCCTGCCACGCACCTCCCTGTCCTGCTCGTGTGCTTAGGAGCGCCTTGGTTGTGGATGGGTGATTTTAATGCTCTGGCGCCACCTTGTTTACCTGAGTCAGCCTGTCTGCTGCTGTCTGCTGCTTGCAGCTGTCATCTTCGGGGCTGTCTGTAGACGGCATGCTCACCACACTCGCCAACGTCATTGAGGAGCAGGTACCAGAGCTCCTCAGGACCTGCAGTGCATGCAACCTACTACTTGGCAGGCGTGTTTTGTCACGTGCACAAAACAATTTTGTGTGGAGGCGGCGCCTACAACTCCTGCAGCATCTGCATACACACGCATGCACGCACGCACGCACGCACCCACCAGCTCATTTGTCCGTGCGTGCACTGTGATTTGCTTTGGGCGTGCCTCTGATGCAATCAGCTTGAAAAGCTGCAAGTACCACAAGTAATTGTCCAGCTATCAAGCTGAACAGATTGCTTTTACAGATGCAATGTAACAACAACAACAATAACAACAACGACGACGACAACGACGACGACAACAACAACAACAACAACAACAACAACAACAACAACAACAACAACAACAACAATACAGTGGGTGCCACTAGCATCATGCCGACAAGAAGAGCGTGCAC
>LKMJ01001529.1_pt1 | contig 20543 bp, 28 predicted proteins | sample 643391 | NCBI WGS metagenome assembly LKMJ01 (sample SAMN04112250, study PRJNA286221) | soda lake metagenome | biome: soda lake; feature: Kulunda Steppe; material: water; isolation source: sample PL-Br10 brine of Picturesque Lake | place: Russia: Kulunda steppe | collected 2010-07 | reverse complement strand
ACTGTCTCATCCCTGAGGCACACAAACATAGGGCACTGTCTCATCCCTGAGGCACACAAACATAGGGCACTGTCTCATCCCTGAGGCACACAAACATAGGGCACTGTCTCATCCCTGAGGCACATAAACATAGGGCACTGTCTCATCCCTGAGGCACACAAACGTAGGGCACTGTCTCATCCCTGAGGTGCACAACCATAGGGCACTGTCTCATCCCTGAGGCACACAAACATATGGCACTGTCTCATCCCTGAGGCACACAAACATAGGGCACTGTCTCATCCCTGAGGCACACAAACATAGGGCACTGGTGTGGCAAAAGACGTGCCTGCCGCTCCTGCTGCTGCTGCTGCTCCTCCTCCTCCTCCTCCTTCTGCAGCTCCCTCTCACACTCCTCAGCACAGCCGTGCTTGCTGGACACAACCATGTGGCCCTGGCCGTGACGTGCACTGCAGTCACAGATATCACGCAAGAGCTGCTGCATCTCCAGTTGCTCAGCAGCCCCCAATCCAGCTGCTGCAGCTGCTCCTGTTGCTGCTGCTGCTGCTGCTGCTGCTGCTGCTGTTGCAGCTCCCTGCTGCTGCTGCCGCCGCTGCTGCTGCTGCTGCGCCAGCAGGCGCACCTCCTCCCCCACCTCCCGTGCCACGCGCGCCTCCCCGTACATGGCGTCCAGCTCGTACACATCCTGCTGCACCAGGGGCTGCCCCTTTGCTGCCGCTGCCTTGCTGTCCACAAAGTGCAGGCCCTTGTTGGCGTACTCCATCACCCCTTGCAGCATCATGCTCACTGTATTGCCCATCACCCACTGCAGTACCTCACGCGATGTGATGCCCCTGCTGCTCTGCAGCACTCTGCGGGTCACCTCCTGCGCGCCTGCGATGCACAAGGCCTGACCCTTGCCAAGCATCCTGAGCCGTCCAGCTGCCTGCAGGCAAGCAAGGACGCGGCCAGAGCTGTTGAAGCCAGTACCGCAGGCATTCAGGTGTAGATGCGTGCTGCATGGATTCTGCAGGACCGTTGGCACCACGGGCCCAAGTCTCTGCAGTTGTGCTTGCGCTGTTGACCCCAGCGCCCAAGCCATACCGCAGCCCAGTTCCTCGGTATCTGGCATGAGAGATGAAGGGGGCGGTAGCAATTGACATACCCACTTCAAGCGGATTGCTTGCCAATTGCAGCCCTGGGCCGTCAGGCTTGTCATAGAAGACATTTTTCCTTCTGAAATGCTCAATGCTTCGATCTGTCAGCAGCATCTGTCAACAGCGTCCCTGACCTGCATCAGTTTGTTTTTGGTGATGCCTGGCCCCAGGGTCAACAGCCCAGCCGCGTCTTGGCGCAGCTGCAGCCACAGAAGCAGCCAGGGGTGGGTGTGCTGTGAAGGAAAAGGGCTGACCATCGTGCCTCTGAAGAAGGGTACCAGTGTCTAGGCTTGCATGTCATGTCATGGTATCTGTGAGGCAGCCCCTCCTAGGGTTTTGACTTACTCATTACCATATTGTCCCGAGCGTCTTTTTGCGAACCTGTCTATGCATGAGCAAGCATAGATATCACCAACTCCAAGGCCCTTCTCAGTCTCAGCCAGGCTGATCTGGGCACCAGCACCTTCACCAGATCAGATCTTGTTTGCACCTACGTGCGTGCCATATCAGGTGCTATATCTGAATTATACATGCCCCCCCGGCATCAGGTCTGCAGCCCTACCTTAAGGTCGGCCCCCCTGCAGCGCGCATCATCAAAGATGGCAAAGCAATCACGCTCTGCACCAGGTGAGCACTGCTTGGGCATGCACCGGCCTCGAGCCTCCAATATGACCCAGGCCCTGTCTGTAGGGCTGAAGAAGCAGACACCCTTGTGGCGTTGGCTACATAGGTGCGGCAGGATGTACTCTGCAGCTGTCCTGCAAAAACAATAGAGCAAGGAACCATGTGGTGTGCGGAAAACAAGAAGATCGGCACACACACACACGTACACTCTTAGTCCTGAGGTCATGTGTCAAGGCCAGCCCCAGCAGGTATGCAGGCGATGGTAGCTGGAGGTCTCATCTTGACTCGACACAGGGGCCAGTAAGTACTTGCAGGTGTGTGCACGCCCATGATGATCTGACATAAGAGAACGTATGTAGCAGCTGATGGTGATCTGACTTAAGAGAATGTGTGTTGCAGCTGATGGTGCGTGCTCCTGGGTTGGTGGCCCCGATTGGAGCGTGTGACAGCTGTGTTTGAAACCCCTCCCACTGAATCAGCAGCAAGGTCGGAGAAGAAGGAGCATGCCTGCAGACCTGCTATGTCTTTCAGTCGGAGTTGCATTAGGAAGCTGAGTGCTATAAGAGCCGCTTCAACAGCAAGACAAGCAACAAGTGCAATCTGGCTCACCTGCCACTCACACCAGCCAGGAGGGCACCACAGTCAATAAAGGCATCCATCTTTTTGTTTGCTGCCAGATCAAGTAGGCTCTGCCACAAGGGCTTGGTTGGCTGCTTGGCCACTGGCTCCTGCCTGTGCAGACGCTTTGCTACCAGGTGAAGCAGGCTCTGCCACAAGGGCTTGGTTGGCTGCTCAGCCATTGGGCCCTGCCCACGCAAACGCTGTGCAATCAGATAAGCAGGCTCAGCCACAAGGGCTTGGTCGGCTGCTCGACCATCCGCTCCTGCCCGTGCAAACACATGCAAGCCCCCCGTAGTGTGGACCTGCTCATGGGCTGAGCACTGTTGATTTTGTTTTTGCTTGCCTTGTGCCATGTTTAGTCACACATAAGGTGCATGCGTGCAGGTAAGTGGCTTCAGCAGGAGAGAAATCAGGCAGTACATTATGTATTGTGCTTTGCTTTTTCGTGCAGAACATTGTCAGCTATGGCTCCCTGCGGGGTCTGCCAAGAATTGCGTTGATGGAGGGACCACTTTGTCTGCATAAAGATCCACCATGTCGTTGTTGGGTGCCCCTCCAGACATGCACCAGACGTGCACTCACCGCCTCAATAATGGTGAAGTAAGTTGGATTGCTGAGGAGGAGAACTGGCTTTGTTTGTATATGATTGTGTGCCTAAGGTTCCAAAACACCACCTTGCTTCTTGTGCCCTTACTTTTTGAGTTGGTTTTGGTTGCAGGCGTGATTGGCTTTAACAAAGCTGCCCATATTCGGCATACTAATAGAAAAACCACTAGGCCCATCCTGAGACAAAAAGAAGGCATAAAAGGCTCTGGTTCTGCTGCAAGCTGTGCGGCTAGCCTGCTGACCTCTGCCTGCTGCTCGCTCTCTGTTGTCCGCAACGCCGCCGCCAGGTTCTGCTTGCGCACCACCTCATCCCAGTGGGCGAGCTGCCTGTGCAATGCATCAGCCTGCTGGTCTGCCCAAATGCTGCTCAGCTTGCTGCATGTGCCCACAAACCACCTTGCAAATTCAAAGGCGGCGGCGCAATCTGTCAGAGAAAACAGCCCCTTGCCTGGCCTTGTGCGCGCTGCCAGGTACCCCGCGACACTCAGCGCAGCCGCATGGGCGGCGCGGCTGGGCAGCACCAAGTACGAGGTTTGCATGCTCAGACACGTGCTGGTGTTCACTGCCCTAATTTACCTAGCCAGATACCACCACTGTGTGCTTGGTATTCCGTCTACACGACCTTGCTACTGCGCATGTTTGTCTGGGCGCGGTGCCTGGACCGCACAGGGTTTACGCCTACCTGCCTGTGGGGCACTGTGGCTGGAAATTCATGGTCCAGGTGTGTGTATTTTGCATGGAGAGGTGCATGCGTGTGTGTGTGTGTGCGCGCGCGCTTGCGCCTTCCTGCCTGTGGACCACAAGGGCTGGAAGTTATCCAGGTGTGGGTGTGTGAGAGAGAGAAAAGAGAGATTTGAGCAGCTATCCAGCCTCAGCAGGCCCAGAGGGTATGCTGGGGATTTCCCCATGTCAGCCAGTTGCAGCGTCAGCCAGCCAGTGGCAAGATCTATGTGGCTGATTTACGGCTGGCACACAAGTAAGGAAGCTGGACATGTGTCTTATCTGCTCTTCGCGAAATACCTGGAGCTGATGTGCACGTCTCTGCTAGCATGAGCCATTCCAAAATCAACATGAGTGACAAAGTTTGAACCCTTGCTGCGTGAGCAAACCATACAAGAATGGAGAGATTTGGGCCAGATCCATCCACTTGTTGCCCATATTTCCAGCAGATTCATGAGAACCTATCACACCCATTTTGACATGCCCTTAAGGAGTCAGATCAGCTGGTGGGATGATCAGAAACGCGCAACCAAACCGACTCTTCTTTTTAACCTACCAAAAAATTCCTAATCATCTCTCACCCGCTCTCTCCAGACTCTAACTCTCTGATCACAACCTGAATGCCAAGCGGCTCCAGCAACAACAACACAGACTTCCTTGCGAGCTTCAATTGAAGCATACCTAGCGCTGCTCGGCGCTGATGGCTCAAATGTTCACAGCTGCCACGGCTGGTTGAGATCTGGCACATGCTCATCCCCACTGCCCCCAGCCCTCGACACCTCTATGCCCTCAGCTGCTAATGCTGGCTGTGCATTTATACCCAGCCTGGTCACAGCACGCTTTGGGTTTCTCACTCCAGGGAGCTCGCACAGCTGCAGGTCTGGGCGCACCTCACCAGCAAGCTGCGTGCCAGGAAGGGCGCTACGCGGCGGCCGCGGCTCACATGGGGGCGGTGGGCTGGGGTGCTGGCCCGCGATGTGCTGATGCAACAGCAAGATGTGCAGCAGGTTTATAAGAGAGGAGCAGGTGCTACAAGGTGTAATGTGCAAGCAAACTACGTGAATTTGTGCACATGATTATTTGTAAGCATTTTGAGAAACCTTACATAAGTGAACATCGTTGGATTTTGGAAGGAAATAGTCTTGCTCCTCGCAGAGGTGCTTGCCGATACCTTTTGGAACCTGACGTTGATCCACGTCGCGCAGGACGTCGATCAACGTCAGGTTCCACAGGGTATCGGCGCTGCGCCGCATGGTTGGCGCAAGGTATGCTCTGTCGACAATATGAGGACGGGTCGTATTCAGCCCGGCGAGACAGCTGTCAGGAGATCCTGCAGTGCATGCTGCAAGCCAGACGCCAATTACCCCGGCCCTCACTGGGTACACATGCCTGGCCGTGTTGCAGATGACCTCAAGGAGGCCACACACAAGCAGGCGTCGGCGCCAAAATGGACTCAGCAGGAGCAAGCCTCCGCTCTGTCACCACCACGCACGCCGCCCCCTTTGCTGCACAGAAGACCCATCTTCACCTGCCAGCCCCCAACTGGGGAAGTGCATGTGACCCCATACCTGTCAGGAATGAAGGACGCGTACATTAATGCATGCCAACAACACCTCCTGATGCTTCTGCGGCGGCTAGACATGTGCTCTAGTTGTGTCCTTGTTTCCATAAGAGGTGTCATCTTAAATGTCATAAGCCCTGGACATTGTGATAACCATGCGGCGCCCTGGCCTGAATGCACTCGGCATCAAATGTGGTCGCGCCGGTCTCATACTTGCAACTGCCCTGCACATGCACAGCACGCCCTTGCTAGCTGCAGGTGGACACAGTGTCTCGGTCCCCGACAGCTACAACTCCTGTTAAGCCCCATGGGGCGTGGGTGTCCTTGCAGGGTGGCTAGCCTGCAAGGACACCCACGCCCGCCCCCACCATGCCCCTGTGTGCCCACGCGCCTGCGTGTGCGGCATTCGGTACGTCGGCCAAAACGCCCACCCCATCTGTGTCCTTGAGTCCCGTGAAAGGCTTACCAGATTGTGCGCTGCTGGCAGCACATCTGCCCCCTCCACAAGCATTCAGTGCGCCACAGCATTCAGAGGCCAGGGGTGTGGAGGGGTACGGAGGGGTGTGGAGGGGAACGGGACGGCGCAGCAGGGTGTGGGGCAGGGCAGCGTTGTGGGTGCCACACAAGGACAGGCACCTGCTGGTGCTCCCTGCGCAGGCCAAGGCCTCCGCCATGCAGCGCCCTCTCAGCCCCCTCCCCAGGCCATGCGCGCCAACACGCATGCTGTCGCGGGCATCAGGGGGAGGGACAACTTCATATCCCCTTTGCAGGCCGCCTTGAACACCCTGCTGTTGGTGGCCTGCATGTCCACCTGGCTTTAGACAGTGCTAGGAAGTTCAACTGCGCATCATCTCACCAGATGATGCCAGTTGCACTTCCTAGCACTGTCTGACCAATTGAGACACTTGGCACTGTCTCAATTGGTCAGAGAATTACAGGGTGCGTTGGACTGGGGTCGCTCGAGTGTGTAATAGTTCGTGCTTCTTGTGGTGTGCGTGCTTGTGTGACAATGTCCTAAGCGCACTTGTGTGTGTGTACATGCGTTCATCAACGGAGGAGGGGGTAGTATGAGCGCAGTGGCGCGAAAGCGTAGGGTTGACTTTACTAGGGTGTGTCCATACAAGGGCTCTCACCGGCATTCGCACGGGGTGGCATCCGTGCCCATGCCGGATGCTCTGTCAATGGCGCTGCGCTTTTCGGTTGAGCACATGCGCCCCTTAGGGGCTACTCTGCAGCTCAATACCTGCGAGCGGCAGGCCGAGCACAGCATCACACCCCGAGGTCAGCGCGTGCACGTTATTGAGGCACATTTCCTTACGGACGTGCTTGGGCCTGTCCAGACGCCCAGCGGGGGCCTTTTTGAATCCCAGTCGAGCAAGCTCAGTGGGTTGGGCCTAAGTACCCTGGGGTGTGTGTGGGACTGGTACCCAAAGCCGCTGAGGGAGCGGGCGCCTGGTCTTGCAGTGCCAGCAGGCAGCCTTAGTCCCGGCGTGTGTCCACCCTTTTTGCAGCACTCCCACGAGGAGCCGCTTGAGGTGGACAAGTGCCGCCCAACCTTGAGGCCTGCGCACTGGGCGAACTGCCGCCAGTTTGCACAATGCGCAGGCCTCAAGGTTGGGAGGGTCAACACCCTCCCGAACTGGACAGAGATGCGACGTGTCGGAGGGACAGGCCTCTTGATCTATGGTCCTGGCGGGGCAGTAGGCAGAGGAGCACCCTTGCCAGCTGTGCAGGAGTCAGCGAGTGGGACGCCTGCAGGGGTTGCTGCAGGGCACAAGCTGGGCACGGCCAGCTCCACCTTCCGTTGGCTGTCAGGCCATCGTGATGCGCAGGCGGTGACTAGTCACTACCTTGTGTACAATCGCATCCGGCAGGTCTACACAGAGACGGTGGGTGTGCAGCCGACAGCCATGCAAGCATGCGCGTCTGGATGACCCCATGCGGCATGCACAGTCACCCGCATAAACACGATGCAAAAGCAGGGCTTGTATGCTGGCAGACTGCGCATGTGTGCAGCGGTGTGCGCACTCTCACACGCCCTCAGCCCCACATTAACTGCCTCCCATGCGTGCACGTGCTCTGCGGCAGGTCACCACAGAGAAGGTCCGCGTGCTCACGGCCTGCATGGTGGAGGACCTATACGAGTCTACCTGTAGGACTGCCACGCAACCACCATCGCCTGACCCCAGATCAACCTCGCCTGGAATGAGTTTTGTACTTGGGCACACGCACCTGTGCATCCAAAACCTTAACCCATCCAGGGCCACGACAAACAAGTTGCTGTCGCCTAGGAGGTGCAGGTCCTGGTCCTTGGGCTCAGGCGCTGTGCTGATCAGGCCGGCAGCTCCAGGGGGCAGCTGGCCGAGTGCCAGGATCGCGCAGCCAGAATCTGGCAGCCATTCCACGTGGTGAGCGCTCCCAAGGATCTTCAGGGCACCAGCCAACGCGCCAAGGTCGTCCGTGTCAAGATCCTTCCAAAGCCGGTCTTGCCCGAGTTTGGCTGCCAGCGGGGGGATTGGCTGCAGGGGAATTGTGGATAAATAAACGTATCTCTGTCCCCTGCTGCATTTGAAACACAGAATGACTGCAAGATACCAGGCAAGATACGCTCTGCCTGTCATGATCGGCCTGTCCTAGGACAACTCAACTTTTTGCAGGCACATGTGATGCTGATCTCAAGCTTCTGCTTGCTCATATGATAATCAAAGCTCACAAGAGGAACATGTAATCTAATGTGTGTGTCAGCCAGCCACCCAGAGTCACTGCAAGATCTGGAGCTGCTAGACCAACCTGCTGGCCCTTTAGAAATGCGCCTAGAACATCCAGCAAGTGTCTGCAATGAATTGGTTGCTGGATGATATTCAAAGCTTACAAGAGGAACATATTTTCTAATGTGTGTCAAGATCTGAGCTGCTAGACCAACCTGCTGGTCCTTCAGAGATGCGCCTTGAACATCTATCAAGTGTTTGCAATGAATTGGTTGCTGGAGAGCAAGCTTTGATGTGGGCAGGTGACTGAGCTTAAAGATGCTGGATAGCAGAGTTTCGTCGATGAGCCATTCACTGATCGGTGCCATGGCAACTTCAGCGACAGCACTGATTTCCATATACATACATATATATATATATGGTAAATAAGATACGTTTAATTTTTGGTATAATTTCACACCCGTGTGCGATCATTTAAACGCACCCCTGTGCGTTTGCAAATACCGCGCAGCCTCCTCTGCAGCTACTTTTAAGTGCACTTTCTACGCAATATGCTTTCGTATTGGATGATGTGAGCAGTGCACATCTTAAGCATCTCGATAATTATTCTTCAAGATAAGTACGATCAGACCACGAAGCATTTTCCAAGCTAGCCGTGCATCACACATCTGGCTGCCGGTTTGACAATTTGAGAGAACATGGCCAACAATTTTCCAAACAAAATGTTATTCACTACGTCACAGGCACCTTCATCAATCAGAAACACGCTGTTCGCTTCAAGCAGTCAACTTGCCTTAAATGCCCACTCTGCCTACAAGCAGACATTGCTCTCCACATTCCAAGTATGAGAAAGTCTTTCAAGGTGTCAATACAAGAATACCTCTGGAAAGATCACTCATCACCATAATGTTGCATGCAGACTCATCATGAAAGCCATAAAAAAGGCTCTCTGGCAGAATGTTTGGTTCATGTGGATGCGGGCAGTACATTAGCATGCTCAGGAATTTAAACGTTTTTGGCTCAACAAAAACATTTAAACTCCTGAGCATGCTAATGAAATGACATAATCTAGTTGGATTTTTGTTGCTTGTTTATTTGGCAGAGACAGGCTTACCTCCAGTTGCCCTGATGACTCACTTACCAATAAAGTCCAATCACCTTCCAATCTCCACTTGCAACAGTTGTAGCACGTTGATGACATGGGAGTTGTGCAGAAATTACATGCTGAAAGCTGATAAGAGGAAGGTGCACCTGGTAGAGGTCAAATACTGTTAAGGCACCAGGCCTGGACACCAGCTGGAGGCCTCAGCAAACAGCATGAGACTTTATGCGAGAGCTTGAAAGCTAAACAGGTTACACCTTCCACCATCCTTCTTGGTGCGAGATATTTTATTCATACTTCAAACACTGTGCGTCATCTTAAAGAGCTCGGCCTCGATCCAAAGAGGGTTCACAAGACAGCTCCCCTTGAGATGCATGCTCACTCTGTGCATAACGCGCGTAAACTGACTGCAACTAGATGTGCATGCACTTGAAAAAAGGAAATGATTTCAAGGTCTTAGTCGGGGGCTGCCAACCAAAATCCCCACGAGTAATCGTTCTCCTTTGGTGGAGGTCAATGTGTCTTCTTTTCCTTTATGGAAGCAGGGAGTGTTTGTTGCAAGCGTAGTTCTTTATTTTTTTAGTTTGCGCAACAACTTGAATTGTGTATTAAGCTCTAGTGTACGTTTTCTTACTTCATACTCATCCAAGCCAAGCATACTTAGTACTTGGAGCGGGCAATCCAAAAGGCATTTATAGATAGTTATCATCGCTCCAATTAGGATAGCATGTATAGTGACTCACTATTAGTGAGTACTTTGTGGCATTGCCGTGCAAGTGTGTGTGATTCATAGCAGTACCCACAATGCCTGCAAATTTTGATGTAAGGGTTGCGTAGCAGTACTTGCTGAATGAGAGCAGTTTAGCTGAAACTGATGTCTGTAAGTTGAACCTAGTTGTGGGAAGGTCTACTTACCTACTTCTGCTATAGCTAGTAGTGAGGGAATTTTTGTCTCATCTTTTTTAGGGTCAACGCACTGGTACACGCCCTTGCACAACAATGCCACAAAGTGAGCCTACATGCCATCCTGATTGGAGTGATGGGGACCACATTTTAATGTCATACTGAGCTACCCCTCGGTAAGCTTGGCCAAGACCGGAGTAAAGTAAAAAAATTACTCTTGATCTAAACACTCATTATATTCAATGTGCAACAAAAATCATAAACACAAGCAGGAGGTTGAAAAATAACATGGAAAGAACAGATGGCTCTTTTCTGAACCCTTCGATTCTTCCTAGTTTGATGGTGGAGGTACACCTAAACTTCTTCCCTAATTCACTCAAACAGTATTACCCTGTTGGCGTAGTCTCTTCTTTTCTTTTCTTTTCTTTTCACCACTGAGCTGACTACGTTAAGATCATAAAGACATCTAAATTCTTTACAATTAAAAAATTCCACTCAGTGGTAGACTACTTCTGTGAAAAATGCAATTAAGATAATCAATGCTAAATGGATACTGTCCTTGATAAGGAAAGCAGCCACAGGGCAGCCTGCCCGAGGCTGTTTTTTTTTAAAAATCACCTGACCCACTGTGGTCAGGGGTGTGTGAGATTGAATTCCCTTACTTCTCCTTTGATGTTGGAGGGCTGTCTGGTGCTTGAACCGGACAGACGCCTCTCCCTTAACATATGCAGCGCATGAAAAGCTACGGCTGGCAGGGAAAAGAAAGAAACAAAGAAAAAGGAAAGAAGTGTGAGGGGGTGCCGTTAGTAACCGCAAGTTTGCCTCTGCAAGGCATTCTGAGCTTTTGCGCATTGTAGGTTTGCCTATGCAAGGTATCCTGAGCTGGGTCAATTCTGCAGATTGCACACATAATGGCCTGGGATCAAGCTTGAGCTTTCCGCGACTTGCCATCAATTATTTAGAACTATCATCATTGATCAATGAATTTCATTCATCAAACATGTTATGTCTTCAACCAAAACTCTGTCACTACTTGCACTACTAGCACTGTTCTGGTGCATCATTCAAATTACCCCTACTCTTCTTTTGTACCAAGTGCAATTTGTTGTTTTACTATTTCTAAGGTCAGGTTGAAGGCCTGATGAGCTTCAGCTAAATTGCCCTCGTTTGGCAGATACAGCTTTCATATCATATCATGATGCAACCCAAATCATGCCTTCCCTTTTCCAAGTTGTGAAAGGCACATACGTTCTGTCACATAGAATAGTACAGTCACTGTACTACTAGTGGTGCTACAGAAGCGCTCGACTTAAATGCACCACAGCCTTTCCCCTGAATGTACCCACATGAGTGGCCCTGCCAGCAGGCCGAGAGAGTTCTTGAGCCAATCAGTTACCAAATAACTGGCTTTATTTGAATAAGCCATATACTCAGTGAGTGTGTGCCCAAGGTTCCAACACACCACCTTGCTTCTTGTGCCCTTACTTTTTGAGTTGGTTTTGGTTGCAGGCATGATTGGCTTTGACAAAGCTGCCCATATACCTTACCTTACCTTACCTTACCTTACCAAAGCTGCCCATATGCAGTACTGGTAGAAAAACCACTAGGCCCATCCCGAGACAAAAAGAAGGCATAAAAGGTCTCAGGGATCTCAGGGGGAAAATGGCACCAAGGCTTCCCAGGAGTTTACAAGAGCTCAAGCTACATGAGCAGTGTCATGGTCCAACCAATCAGCCTTACGACCAGGCTGGCGTCAACCCTAATCTGTAATTAAAGTCACATGAGTAGTGTCAGGAAAAAGAGGACCCGCCAAACAAGGGCAGCTAAAACCTTCAGGCTTGTGTCTCACACTTGCATGGAGGCCTTTGACTAAACAGTGATTCGCGTGAGCAAAGTTAGAAAATATATAAGAGTTCACGGATCAGTGATTCTGTGATGTAGTAGGCAAGCACAGATCCAAGAAGCACAGTGATCTGTGGCGCCACACTCTCTACAGGACTGCTTGGCCCATAAATAGCACCCAGACCTTTAGGAGGCCTGCAAGCAGTGATAAGCGGGAAGGCAAGGTTTTCTCAAGGGAGAAATCACGCAAGCAAGAAAGAAATCCTGGCCCTCAGGTATTGCCTGTGTCAATGGATGTGGTGTCAAGGGTAGCTTGGCGCCTTTTTTTTGCTCAAAAATTCTGCCCACCATGGTGTTACCCATGCAAAGAACCAAATTTCCTGAGGAACAACGCTTTCATATTTCAGCCGTGGGCAAACTAGCTGTTTTGCATGCTCAACATGAAAGCTCAAGCAAGCAAGACAAATGTTGCAAGCTTGTGCTTGCTTCCTCTGGCAGCTTAGCTAAAGTAAGATGGTACACAAACAAAGCAATAACTCAATAATCAATGACCAATGTCATGGCACGATTTGAGTTATGCAACTCACACATGCAGTCATCAAAACTTGTTAAGCAACGTGAGCAGCAGATGGACTCTTCAAGGTAACTCCACAGAAGCAAGCCAAGCAGAATGCCTCAGTGAGGATCGTCCTAAGTGAGCCACTGAAAAAGTTGCAAGGCTGGGCTTGTAGCCGACCAATGGCTCAAGCAGAGAGCCAAATTGGAAAAAAAACCTCAGTGAGCACGCACGGCATCCATGTAAGGCATTCCAAGAGCATACCAAGGGCATTTGCTCAGTACCAATGGCATACCAAAAGCATTAGCTTTGAGACAATCTATGCCTATAAACTGCTTCAGAGCACATGGATTAGACTGACGTCAAGCAACAGCTTTGCCTTGCAAATGTATACATTTCACTCACACCTTGATTCACCAGGTTCCTGTCCCTGATGGTGGAGTAGTCTCCCAAGTCTTTCTAATTTTCAGCAAGAGCCACATGCTTTACCTGCTCACACAAACAAACTAACCTTACAACCAGGCTGGCACTGCCAGTGGCAGTTATTCCTAAACTTGCTGATTTTGACCTGCTCGCAGCCTGAGGGCAACCAGACCCGCCAAACACTTTTGAGGAGCACTGCCTGCATGAAAGGCATAGAGGCCATGCACACTCAGGCTAGGGAACGTGGCATGCCAAGGGAACCTGCTCACCATTCTGGGGGATCGTAGCCTGAGCTCCCGAAGGGGCTGCACCTCAGCAGGCGCCAAGCAGTCAGGACCGTCCCTCTCCACACTCCTGCCGCACATGACAGAGGTCGGACAGCAAAAGCAACTGCAGTCTCACATCAGCTGCGACAAGGCTGTCCAGCATCAGGGCCTCCGCGACAGGCCTGTTCAGCATCACACCAGCTGCAACAGGGCTGTTCAGCATCACACCGGCTGCGACAGGGCTGTTCAGCATCAGGGCCTCTGTGATAGGGCTGTTCAGCATAACACCAGCCGCGACAAGGCTGTTCAGCATCAGGGCCACCTCCGCCTGTGGGCTCATCAGATGAAGAATGTGCTGAGGACGCCCAGCGCCAGCGACCTGATGGCGATCCATGTGCTCACTGGCACTTCATCGGTGCGAGTGCATGAGCTGGCAGGCTGCATTGTTGCTGGACCACCACCAACATCAGTATGAGCCACCTCCACCCCCAGGCAAGCACACACGTACCAAATTGTTTGTACGAAATCATACTGTACTCGCTGCACGTGGGCAGATAACGGCAGGACGATTGCATGTTGGGGCTCAAGTAATTCTTGTAGAACCTCAGCATTGCCAGTGCGACCCTGAGGCATGTCAAGGAGGAGATCAAGTGAGGGTCTTAATAGAGATCAGGGGAAGCCAATGTCCATCAGTTTCTTGAAGAGGTAGATGGCGTCACAGGGGCAAACCTCATTAATTTCAAGGGTATTGGTCCTAAGAGTGGATCGTAAACTTCCATATCAACCATCTGGAAGGCCATCGACATCTGCTCTCTCTGCAGCTGCCTTGTCCACCCAGATCACGCAATGTTTCATGCCTACCGCTTATTGCACCAGGCACTTGACTAGGAGGGCAGAGCCAGCCGAGAATATGTGCAACCAGGAAGTTTAAATCTCTAGAATAGATGATGGCGTGAGAAAGCCGCTGCTGCACTTCGGAATCCTTTCAGCTTTTCTTGCCAGATCAAACCTCCTCACCCACGGCACAACTTCACAACACACTTTTGGGAAAGGGGGGCAATCCGTGCCAAAGTGTACCTTATTCCCAAGCTCTCAGGTTCATCGCCATCTGGCCTCCCAGATTTTGAGGCACCACCACCAGGCCGCATCTTCACTGTGCCCTCCTGTTGTTGCTCCTGTTGTTGCTCCTGTTGCTGCTCCAACACTGTGTCACATGGCCTGTCTGCTGGATTGTCCTTTCCTTGGGGTGATCTGTCATCTCTTGCCCCAGAATCAGCGCTGTCCTGCCTCAAGGCTAAAACATGTGGGGTCCAGCATGGGCCAGGCACAACGGGGATGGCAATTAGAGGGGCTCCAAGAGGTTTAGCCTGCGGTGCATGATCATTTGCAGAAATGCGTACGACTGCATGCACAAGTGTTGCAGCTCAGGCACTGCATGCGATTCAGACAAGCGCACCTGTGCTTTAGGGCATGCCCCATGGAGCAAGTGCCTTTGGCAATCCAAACAGGCATGCACGCACAAAGAAGTCTTTCGCAAACTCCGGCCTCTAGACCTGCTAACTGTGACAGAGATCTCGGTTGAGCCTTGCGTGTTTATGCATGCTGCTGGCGTGGACAGCTGCATGGAAAATATTATAATTATTTTTAAATAATGATTTTTGCGTTTGAATTGTGATCCAATATTACGCGAGGCAGCCTTGTCTCTCATGTTGCCATGGCCACAGACCCAGCCAGCTTTGCTGTCATTGACCTCAGCATATCATTCCTGTCATTTGTGAACATCGAGCTGCGCAGTCAGGGGTGAGGACAACTATTAGTTGCACTGCATGCTTGCATAGGAGGTCGCGCACGCTGGCACGCCGCCTGGCATGGCTAGCTTGACTGGATCTGAACTGCAGGCATCTCATGTTTCAACCTGCTCCTTTTCTCCAGGTGGTATGCAGTACGAGTTCGTTTGCTCCCTGATCCCCGCATCAAGGCAGTTTGGCCTTACAGGACTGCACTCAGTGGTGCGTTATCTCTATGACCCAACTTGGCTAAAGAAACAAACCTTTGGGTCTGTAAGGCTTGTCAGAGCATACGCCATGGCCCCCTAAGTAAAGCCCTTAGGCCAATGTCTTGTGCGCACGAGCCTACAGCTACTTCACAACTTCATTGACTGCTGACAATATGTCCTGCGAGCGGTACGAGGTGCCACAGTCATGAGTGCTCATTGTGATCTAACATAACCAACATGTCAGGCAAAAGTGCATTGAGTCGGCAGCACAACGTGGCGAAGAGGATGCATGCATAACATTAAGGAGCTGCAGCCAAACAAGCCAGAGTTTCCCTCTTAAAGCCAAGGACTTGGTCCTGAGCCGGGTCATAATCACTGTGTTGACCCCCTGGCGCCATTGCAGCATCTTTAACAATAACATTGCCTGCTGTCCTGGAGGGTCACACCAGCTCGCACCTACGGCCGTCTGAACCACAGCCCAGCCAAAGCTGCGCTTTGGACTCTTTTGCATGTGCATGCGCAGAAGCCGCTGAGCAACAGCTCTCAGAAATCCAGGTCGGCCAGGTAGAGGAGGGATGGTCCTGGCACAGCAGAGTGTTTTCAGTGAGGTACACGCTGGAGGAGATCGCCCTCGGGGAGTCGCCTTGCTTCCAGGTGAGGGCCTGGGGCCTGGCCCTGCCCCCAGCACCACACATCGTTCCCAAATGCAAGGCTTTCAGCAGGGGGCCACCGGGATCCTCACAAAATCCTGCATTTGAACTGTTGAGGCCGAAGGATTGGGAGGCCCACGCACGTGCACACTGCTGCACTCCTGATCAACTCATGATGCTGTTCAATTCAACACCTAGAGAGGCGGAGAAATTAACCAGGGCAGTATACCATGAGGCCATACACACAAGGAATACCATGAGCGCAAGCTCCAACTCACGGACTTGAAAATGGCATGAATCAAGCACGTACCTGGTATGATACATTGATCCCAATTCTTTGTCCTTGAGATCTTTGCTTCTCAATACAGGGGTTGATGACCCGCAGGTTGTAAACATCAGAGTGCACAATTCAGGCGGTATAGCTTTGAGGTCTGGCCAGTAGAGATTACCCGCATGCAGTGATTTATGTTGCGTCCATGTGCAGGTGTTCCTCCGCAACCCAACTGAATCCCTCTCGACGGCAAGCTTGAAGATCGAGCTCCAGCTTCTGCACCAGGAAGCCGACATTGTCAGGTGCTCTATAGGAGGATGTGCGCCAAAGCCGCTTAGATGATTGCTGTTCTCACGGTGCTCCCATATACGTTCCCTTGATGAAGGCTTTTGTTGAAACAGTAGCTAGGACTTTGAGCCTCCTGTGCAGAGTGGCATCAGTCATGCCCATGCTTGTTGCCTTGGGTTGACAACGTGTGACGCGCATGCGCACTGCTTGCTCACGTGCACGCAAGCACGTGCTTGATTCTCCAATGCCTGTCAAGCTCTCCGTGAGCCGTGTCCCTGCCCATCCCGTCGGTGCTCGTTGCAGCCAGCCAGCGCCTCCGAAGACCTTCCACCTGAAGCCTGTGGGCAGGGACACCATCCGGCTCACACGTGTGTGCGAGGGCGCGGCTGTGTACTACCCCATCACCTGGGGCCCCGCCCACTTCGCGCTGTGCCACACCACATTCTACACCTTGCTGTCAGGCTTTGTGCCGGCGCGCACGCTCTACAGGTGTGCTGTGCAGGTCCCCTCGTGGTTGCGGGCCCAGCAAGCCCCATGCCCCGCGCTAACCTGTGTGCTTGGCTCTGCTCAAGCGGAAGCTTCTGAATGCTCACAGTGCTCAGCTGTGCAGAGCCATCGCCTCCCCATATACGCCTCTCTTGGACAGCATGCATGCGTGCTAGCCAAACAAGGTCTCAGGGGTATCTCCTGGGCACCAAACTTCAACAGAGGCAGCTCACCACAGAACCACCGGGGTTGGGCTGGCGCACCTCAGCCGTCCTCACCAGCCTGATGTCTGCCTCCATCCCCTGCATCTACACTGAATGCACACACACACACACACACACACTGCTTGCTCACCACCAAACGCGCGCATCTGCCATGACCTGCACACGAGTGACACTCGCGCAAAGCCATGACATGCACACGAGCGACACTTGCGCAAAGCCATGACCTGCACACGTGAGACACCCGCGCAAAGCCAAAGCAGACACTCCCTGCTGGCTGCCTGGGCATTGTCGAGGGCCTGGGAGCTGGGCTACAGTCATGGAGGGCACGCACCTGTGCCGCCGACTGTCCAAGCAGCCCCCGTGCCGTTTATCCCGCGGCCAGCCTTGGTGCACCTAGTCACCTGTGTTGTTTCTGCCCTGCCTGCGCAGCTTGCGCGCCACAACAGGCAGGGACCTGCGCCGCCCGTTGTCCCGGAGGGTGCCATCGGCAAAGTTGGAGCGTTCGCTCAGTGTGGCCAACAGCGGCCAGCCGCCCAAGAAGAGCGGGTGGCGGGGGCTGATGTGCGGCAACATGGACACTGACCAGGTGGGCGCTGGTGTGCAGCAAAATGGACGCCGGCCAGGTGCAAAGGGGGCAGGGGCTGGTGTGCGGCAACATGGAAGCTGACCAGGCAGGCAGAGGGTGGGGCGAGCCAAGGGGTGCGCTGGGGAGTGTGAAGGGGAGTAGAGTGTGGCAATTGGGGCGCCGCCCCTAGGTGCGTGGATGGTGGTGGGTGGCACGTGTCGTGGTGTGCGTGAGTGGGGTGCTTGTGGTGGGCATCGATGCGCGGCAGCGTGGGTGCCTTTGCAGTGCCTTTGCGGTGCCTTTGCAGTGCCTTTGCGGTGCTTTTGCAGTGCCTTTGCGGTGCCTTTGCAGTGCCTTTGCTGTGCCTTTGTGGTTCCTTTGTAGTGGCTTTGCAGTGCCTTTGCGGTGCCTGCTTTGCATGCAGAAAGAGTGGCAAAAGTGTGGTGAGCGATTGAGTGCAGCGGGACTGGTGCGGATGTGCTGTGGCGCGTTTGACAAGGCAGGTTGCTGCTGTGCATGCAAGGGCACCGTCAGCAGGCACGACTGAGTGCCCACAGCTCTGTGCCTGTGCAAGGCTGGGTGTGCTCAGCATAAGTGGGGGACGTGCCTTCCGACTGCGTGTGCCTTCTCTGACCTGGATCCGCTTGATCACAGGCGCGTGCGCCTTTGCTTGCATGTGCGCTGGAGGCATGTTTTGCATATGAGAACGGGAGTTTGAGCCTTTCATTCAGCAAGCGGCTCGGTTATCTTGAGCCGCGCTGCTTGATGCCCTACGCTGCTGCTGTTGCTGCTGCTGCTGCTGATGATGGTGATGGTGATGATGCTGATACTGCTGCTGCTGCTGCTGCTGCTGCTGCTGCTGCTGCTGCTGCTGGCTGCATGTGTGCATTGCCATGAGTAGTTGCCTGTGTATTTGGCTCGCTGATCTTTATCATTGGAGATTTGGCTGCACACTGAGATCTTCCACAGTGAGAGGCACACATCCGCCTGGCTGCCCTGCCCCCCAGCTGTGCCCTTACATGTTGCTGCGACAGAAGGCTTGGGAAGCAGATGTGCTGCAATGCACATGGCCTGCGTACTGCTCTCACCCTCATACCCCAGCCATCATGCCATGCTGCTGCACGTCTGGTGTTGCCAGCTCAGCAGCTGCACACCCTGCAGTCCTGCAGCGTGCCGTCGGCAGCCTTGTACCGTGCTGCTACGAGTCTGGCAGCATTATTCACTGCGGCTGAACGGCTCAGGAGCAGCATCCTGCATTCCTGCAGTGTTGTGGACGCCAACAAAAGGGATCCGTTTATGAGGTAGCCAGGGAACAACTTCAGTTAATAAAGCCCCCATTTAGCCCAAATCTGGACCTGATGGTTGGTCAGGCAGTTGGCGGCGATCTGGTGCCACAAAAAGCCTCTGCTTTTGTCACAGGCAGAGCGTCGTCAGCTGCCTTGTTCTGTGTCGCTGCAGGTCTCGGCGCCCTCTGCTGTGCCAGCCAACAACCCCAACAGTGGCAACAAGGAGGACACTGCATCATCCAAGGCCAGCAGCCACCACGGGCCACCCCAGCAGCTGCTGCACGGCGCGCACACCCTCCAGGGCGTGCTGCAGGCCCTGGTCCTGGGTGATAACAATGTGAGGGGCACAGAATGAAGCGGCAGGCGTGAAAGGATTCGGCAGGCAGTCGTGCCGTGCTCCAGTCGTACCTGCAGAGGTTGCTTGCAATACACTGCTGCTGCCTCCGCTGCTGCTGCATACGATTGCTTTTGTCCTGGTACTCCTTTCCCCCACCAGGAGTGTTGCCATGGCTGATGTGGCTCCACTATGCGCTGCCCCAAACTCTAGCTGCTGCAAAGTGTACTGCACACGCACCTGCCCAGCAACTGCTTCTGTGCTTGCCACACAGAACCCAGAGGCGGAGCTGTCTGAGCCGCAGCGCGTCCGCCTACTGCGTGTGTACGAGGCGTTTGTGGTAGTGCAGCAGCGCGGGATCACCAACTTGGGCCTCCTTCTTCGGGGCCTGCCTGCAAGCTGCTACCATCCCCAGGTCTGTTTTCTCTTTGGTCTGCTATCACCATGCCTGGGTCCGATGCCGCTGCCCGTGAGCGGGAGCCGTGCTTCCTGCTGCGAGACTCTCCCCATCCCAACACACGCGCGCACGCACACACAGACACACCACAACCGTCAAGCAACCATGCCCTGTCCTGGCCTGCTGAGGCTGCGCCGGCAGGGGCTAGTGGGGAGCCTGTGCAGGCTGGGCAGCAGTGCACAAGCTCGGCAGGGACGGGGGCGGGCTGGCAGGGGCAGGGCCAGGGCCAGGGGTGGGCCGGCAGGGCCAGGGGGCAGGCATTTGGGCCGGCAGGTTATGGGGCAGGCATTTGGGCCGGCAGGGCCAGGGGCAAGCTCTGCAGGGTCATGGGCAGGCCTGGCAGCAGCCCTTGTTGCACTTGAGTGGCAAACCAGGCGATGCTACAGGTGCAAGGGGCACTGCTCGCACGCGGCGCGCCTCGTGCAATGGGTCGCGTGCGGTGGTGGTGCCGTGCACCCGAGGGAAGGTTGGTGACGGTGTTGGGGGGGGGGGCGTGTGAGGCCGTAGCCACTTGCTGCATGCCCCGTCAGAAAGTGCAGCTGCCGGCGATGCATTTGCGCACCGGCTGCTGGCCGTGCATGTGCAGCCGGGGAGCTGCATGGTGAGAAAACATCCGAACACCCTTAAACTAGCAGGCGTGACAGGCAGCCTTCAGTCGCCTGCATTGTGTGCGATGTGCCTTCAGTCACATGCACTGTGCACCTGCACCTATAGTCTCGTGCATCATGTGCTGCGTGCAAAGCTAGTGGGGAGTTTTGACAGCAGCGCCCTGCCTGGCCTTCTCCAGGCCCGAGCTTTGTGCACACGGGTGATGTATTGTATTTGTACAGGTGCGGCAGACAGCTGCGCAACGTGTGCATACCGGTGGATTCGTGTGTGTGTGTGTGTGTGCGCGCGTGTGTGTGTGTGTGTGTGTGT
>LKMJ01001528.1_pt1 | contig 20549 bp, 22 predicted proteins | sample 643391 | NCBI WGS metagenome assembly LKMJ01 (sample SAMN04112250, study PRJNA286221) | soda lake metagenome | biome: soda lake; feature: Kulunda Steppe; material: water; isolation source: sample PL-Br10 brine of Picturesque Lake | place: Russia: Kulunda steppe | collected 2010-07 | reverse complement strand
GTGAAACTTCTCATCAATTAAGTTAAGCCGTCCTTCTGGAAGGTTGACGGGCATGATTTGCACCATCCGCTTAGGTCTCCGTACGGATACCCTGCGGAACCCGTTGAAATGAGGAGGCATGAATGCCGGTAGTCATAGGCGCACAATTTCCTGCAAGCTTGTGAAAGTTTCATCCCACGCCGTTGAAGCGCTTGTAAGTGCCGGGAGACCTTTTCCAAGGTCATCGTAGTCCTGCTTTCCGTGGGCACAAGCTACGGATACTCATACGGAAGGCTCAGCCTCCGTACGGATACCCCCACTCCAGTAGGGTGTAGCAGCATCCCCCTTGCGAGATTGTATGGATTGTTGCGACCCGATAAAATTTTCTTGCAAAATCGAAAGCACTAAATAAATATAAGTTAAAAAATCGATCTTTCAGGCATTGGATTTTCCTGGCGGCTTCAATTTCCGGCGTTAAAAACCACACACTTACAGGTGAGGGATGGCCTGCATTCTTTTGTGAGCTGGGCGCACTGGAGGAGCCACAGCCGCTGGCCAAGGCCTGTGCCAATTGGCAAGCGTATGCACCAGTATCGGCACCGTCACCAACACTAATCTGGCCTCTTTTGCACACCATTCGCATTGGTACACGGCAGAAGCATAGATGCTGGATGCATGCACCACTGATACAGCTGCCGCAGCTGCGTTCGCACACTGGTGCGCCGAGGCTGCCGCGACGCCTGCCAATGCGCACGCGTCCACCAGCAAGCAGCAGCACAAGCAGGGTGGATGTTGCACTGGTCCACATCCTAGGCATGCAGCAGCAACAGATGGCAACAGTCTTGTGGGAGCAGCAGAGTACCTCCAGACAGCGGAATACCCCCATGCGCATCACGATCATGGCCCAGCCTGCGAGTCGCAAGTCAGCATGTTTTCAAAGCAGCTCATGGAGGATCTAGTGCTGGCCTATGCTAGCGTTACTTCCGGTGAAAGTACTGCAGGTAGATCCGGAAGTAGGCCCTCAAATGCTGGCGCCTGCATCATCATTGAATTGTTGGGCCATTTGTCAGGTCACGCAAAAGCTTCCAGTACCATAAGCAATTCACAGTAGCAAGAAGGCACTTTGTCCCATGATGCGTCAAGTCAATGTCTGCTGGTATGCACAGCACACATGCTATGCTGCCCCATCTGGCAGATCTCCTACACAGAGGTTGCTTGTTCCATAGCCTCAATCAGGAAATCCTCTGTTCATGCGACCAAGCTGCGGAGGTAGAGGTGGTGGCCCAAACAGCCCTTATGTATCCCTTGAGCAACACGCTGCACTTGTAGATCCAGGTCATCTGCAGAGGCTATATGGAACTTGTCTTGGCACCGACATAACTTTTGTTAAATTTGTTGCTTGCTGCCATTTCAAGAAGTGCCCTTAGCGAGGCCATTATTGTGTGAAAAAATCATCCTTGGCTCTACATCTCCAAACATGGCTCTGATTGACTTCTGAACATCAGCGCTAACCATTGTTGCTAATTCTCCTCCATGACTGCAGGAAGTGACATATCTGATAGCTGGCCAGCACCACTGATGGAATCGCTACCTTTCCCAGAACCTCAGCCAGGGTTTGTCTCAAATAATTCAGCAGCGGCCAGCGTTGCCATGCATCCATGGATGCCTGAGGGATTGGACGTGCGCGGCATCAATGGAGGTAGGCTTGCAAGTTATACTGTGTGGCTTGATCAGGATGCTTATGTGTGCGATTGTTGCAAGGTCGAGCGTGTTCACATACTTCATGATCAGATGCTGTTATCCATGGGCCATGCATGCACTTGGTGACAACAAGTTGCTCCACAAGCCGTCATACCAGCCTGCATGGTCATGATACTTTGTGATCTGGGGATTTCTACTGGGTGATTTGTGAAGCATGCCAAACCTGCTAATACATATTATCTAAACTTGTCCTTCTAAGGTGGTACGGTGTTTGCAGCTTCTATTGTCTGCAATTGCCATTCAGATTCCCTGGTCAAACCAAACAACTCGTTTCTCCCTTATGTTTGGGAGATGCAAAACATGCAAGAAGATGCATACCTTGCTTCAGGTCTGTCTGGTGCAAATATTGGCAAGCTTTGCTTCTATGTGCTCGCATGTCCCTCAGGCGCGTGCTGTGCTGACGTGCATGCTTTGCAGGGGGGCCTGCACGGCACCAGCCTGCACAGCACCAGCCTGCTCAGCACAAGCCTGCACATCCATCTGCCCTCCTGCCGAAGCACCCAGGGTCTGGCAGCAGCAACACCAGCAGCAACACCAGCGGCAGGGAGGCAGCCGCCGCCTCAGCAGCACTTGCAGTGGCTGCAGCACTGCCAGCTCCTGTTGCTGCACGCCCTAGTGCAGTGGCACCCAGGAAGCGAGGTCTGGCCCAGAGGGCTGGGTTGTCCCAAGGGCGGCGTGACACACAAAAGGTGGCTGCTCAGGTGGAAGGTCACGAGGGGCCCCTGCGCAAGCACCCGAAGGTGCGGCACCAGCAATCAGGGCAGCCGCGCCAGCACCAGCACCAGCATCCACGAGCAGGGCAGCCGGAGCTGCTGCAGCCACAACTGCAGCAGCCGCTGGGGTGCCCGTCTGGCAGCTCCCTTGTGTCCAATGAGCCTGGTGACCTTTTGAGCATGCTCTTCCCCGACTGGCCCTGCCCAGTTACCAGTGCTAGCCCGGGGGCACTGGATGCGAGCGGCCTCATGCAGCAGCTTGCGCACACAAGCCACGCCGCAGCCCTCGGGGAGCTGCCTGACTCAGTTGGCACAGCGGGCCAGCAAGCGCGCCAGGTAGACGCACAAGGCGTACTGCAGCAGCAGCAGCAGCAGCAGCAGCAGCAGCAGCAGCAGCAGCAAGCGCACCAGCCAGACCCACACAGCCTGTTTCTGCTGCAGCAGCAGCAGCAGCAGCAGCAAGCACACCAGGCGGACGCACACAGCCTGCTTCTGCTGCAGCAGCAGAGCTGTACGGTGCTGGGTGAGGCAGGCGCTGTGCAAGCACCAGCATGTGGGCTCTGCCCTGGGGGGAGCAACAAGCAGCCAGCTGCACCAGAGGCAGGGGATGGGAGCAGCAGTGCTCCAAAGCCACACCCCCATGTGGAGCGTGCGCGCAGGTGTGTGGCAGGATGCTGAGGGGGCACGCGCGCATGCACGTCCAACAGCGCACGCATCAATGGTGCATACATGTGCATGCGCATGGCATTAGAAACTTGCATCTGAATGAGACCAAACTTTACAATGCTCAGCAACATGAAATCACTTGTCAAGCTTGGTGCCTGCTGCACTTTTGGGTGCTCAAATTGGGCTCGGTCTGGCTAAGCTTTTGAGTTTGCTCTTTCTGCTGTTCTTGCCATACCTTTTTGCACGGAAGCAGCACAAAGGCAAGCAAGTAGGACGTGCTAGATAGATCTGCAGCCCTTCAGTGCATTAAATCTGAAAGGAAAAAATGACCATGCACCTCATCAAACTTCAAGTTCACCCTGCCACTCTCAACGCCTCCTTTTGCCGCCTCATTGGTATGTGCGAGCTTCGCTTCACCTGTGTTTTCAAATTCAAAAGGTTCTCATGTGATGAGGTATTGGAGGACCCCAGGAGGAGAGGGCAGAAATCAAGGACACTGCAGGCCTTTGGGACGCTTCATCTCATTATGACTTGAATTCCCCATGGAGAATGAGGCTGGAATCTCAAGATGACTCATAGAGATCAAAATTGTTAATGAAAAAGAAAGGACGTGCCTGCAAGGGAGGGCGCTGATCTATTGGCCACAAGGCCACTGCCGCCGGCCACAAGGCGCCTGATCAGAAAAGGAAGAACACATGCTTTAACGATGTGCATGATTACACATGTGGTTCAGGAAATGTTGGCGTGTGAAGCCAAAGATGCATACAATTGCATAGGCTTGACCTCCTTTGGCGGGCATACATCTAGAGATCTCTACATCATCTCAACACCAATTTCACCCAGGGACGTGATCAACAATCTAATTGATCAGCTGCGGAGCGTGGTGCCCCCCTCTGAGGGCTCGCCAACAACGCATTACGCGCGAGGACCCAACAATTCTGACCGCCGCCCAAAGGTGCTGACGGAGGAAGTGCGCTTGTGCCTTCCAATTTAGCGGACTTTTTTGTTTTGCTGTGCATGGTATTTGACCCACATTGGGCTCTGCTTGTTAGATCGTGGCAACTGTGAGGTGTGTTACCCTAAAAGGTTTGGGGGGAATGCTTTGCAGACAGAACAAGGCAGAGAAGAGTCATCACACTCTTGCCTGCACAAGGATAGGTACAATCAGTTTACTTGATTTCTATCTAGCAGGGGATGAAGGGTCTAGGGTTTAGAGCAATTTCTTTTGTCCTCGAACCGCCAATCAAAGTTTTGATGGGCAATGATATGCTGGTCTTGCACCAGCTGTGGCGCAAGAGCTACGATTTGGTGCACAGCTGGTATTGCAAGCAGAGGGAAGGGCACTTGTTGTTGAGTAGGATTCGCGCATCGTAGTTCTCAGCTTTTACACAGAATGTCGTTGAAGTGATGAAATGCTCCAATACTTAACCATTGTCCTCCCATGCAATCGTATTTGCTCACCAAGTATGGCTTGACAAGTCTGTATTGTTTCCTCCCTCAGGCTGCTGTCTTGCGGGAGACCTTGGAGCACCTAACTGCATTGAAGCAAAGGAACATGCAGTTGGAGTTCTTGCTTCAGCTTCAGCGGGGAGGGCTCGGATTCCAAGGCTTATTGCCTGCTGGTTTGCATTGATTTGTAGCAAGTGGCAATGAGGAGTTGGCTCGGATTCCAAAGCTAATTGCCTGAAGAGGAGTTGAAAAGTGCCGTAGTGCCATGTTGGCATGCGAGCACTTGCTATGCACAAACGACCCAAAGGTGTCGATGCAAGATCATGTTGATGAAACAGGCTTGTTGTTTGCCATACATTCCTTGTACTGTGCCCACGCATGCCTGCCTTGGCCTCAACATTTTGCCTGCTTCGGACTCATTGCTATGCAAGCATGCCTGGGGCTGAAGTGAAAAGAGGTTGCTGAAAAAAATAGGCCATGATATGGCCTCTGCAGATTGCAGTGAATCTGCTTCCATCTGGCATGTTGCAAGCACTCGGATAAACTAGGATGGAAGTGGAAATTTTCTGGTATCTGCACACCACCTCCTTACACGGCCCCCTGATTGCGTCAAAGGGTCTGAAACGGTGATGATATTCCTAAGATGCACAAAGCTGGCTGTCTTTAAGGTTTGAGCGTAGAATAATGCAGTAAAGCAGCTAGGTGCTGATAGAATAGCGAAGTTTGCTGTCAAAGAGCTTTCTCGAGATTTCATTAGCCTCAAATTTCCATCAGTGTGCATTGGCTTTATTCGAATCCACTGGACGGGTGAATGACTGGAAATTTATGGTCGGATGCTTGGATTTTTGTTGGCAATATTTAGACTCCGGCAAAAGGTTTAATGCTGCCGTATAGAAAGGGACCACTGCGTGAGCACAATGGGCATACTCCAGTCTGCATTTGAGAGTACGGCAAGAGATGGCAGGCCATTGAGCCAGAAAGAGGAGAACATGATGTGGCACACCTGCATTCGGATTTCATGATTGCAATGATTTGGATGGATGTTTAAGTAAGGGTAGGGATTGCTGGTGGCTGGTGGCTGGTGAAAGAAGATCTTGGGCAGTGTCTTTCTTTTTTTGAACTCATGAAGACTGCCTGTAGTTTTGAGGCTGGAGTCGATTGATGTGTTCTTTCACATCAGTAAGGAATTTGAGCAGATGCTGGAGATGTTCATATCTAAGTTATTTGTTCGCGCAGATTAATGATAGCTCTTGATTGAGCACTTTTACATGTGCAAACTTGTACAATTGTAAATTTAAAACATGGGAGTGACTGATCTGTGGATTAAGCAGTACATCAATCAGCTGCTTAGCAGAACCAAATTTATGATTCCATAAATTACAAATGCACTCAATTTGCTCAGCAAATTGTAGGTTGCGCAATCATGACCATGCAACCCATGGCCATTCCTTTTAGACAAAATGCAGGGCCTCGCAAAATGCTACAACGCCAAAGGTGCATGAATACAGTATCTTTATTTGAAACCAATAACTTCCACCTTGTTGTGCTGAAGTAACCAATGAGAGCTCGCAATCGGCCTGATTGAGTACTGCAAGATTTCCACGTTGTATCTCACGTAACCTTAATTTTTTAATTCTATTTCAAAGTAAAGGTTCTTGTAATAAATGCAGAGGGTTCGAGAGCTGAAAGAGCTGGGCGATGCTGGCGTCGCGGTCAAGAACTTCCGAGACGCCTATAGAGCGTAAGAGCTATGGGAATAAAATATAATGCATTGAATGCATGGATCTGCCTCGTGCCGACCCTGCATCTTGGGCCGATACGTGCCTCGGTGCGTGCTTTGCAGGTATAGCCATGCGTTGGAGCAGCTGCAACAAACGGCAAAGGCCAAGGTTCTTGAAGATCGTCTTGACCTCAGGAAAGAGGATGCTGGTAGAGAGGATCCGGCGAGGATCTCTGACCACTTGGCCGTCTTCCAACAAGAGGCTGAGGTGCTTGAGCGCAACATTTTGAGCAACAGGAGTTTAGCTTACTCAAATGCATCAAGGTAGGTATGTGAATACAGAAGAACTTTATAACATTGCTCGGCAGGTGCCTTGTGCTTGCGTCGCCTCTTGTGGCACTGCTCAAGCCCAGATCTTCTATACAACGCTAGATAAAAGCTTGATGGTACCAAGAAGAAGTGGAGCAGGACCTGCTTTCTGAAAAAAAGCACCATACTTTTGAGTGCATTTACGTATGATCAACCGCAAAGTTTGTGGCTCTCTACTGGATAATGGAGCAGAGTCACCAAGGGAATGTTGAACACTCACGTGCGCTCTCTCAGCTGCACAATGGAGCAGAGTCACGGGGAATGTTAAGCACTCACGTGCACTCTCGGTTGTACAATGGAGCAGAGTCACAGGAATGGTTAAATACACGCACACACGTACACACACAAACACATGCAGGTATGCGGAAGCATTGGCAGATGCAGCTCTGCTCACCAAGCAATGGCCACTGTGGCCCAAGAGCTGGCTCCGATCTGCATGCGCGCACGAGGGGCAGGGCAGCAACGTCACAGCAGCTCATCTCTATGCACATGCGTGGCGGCTGCAGAGTGGAGAGCTGGAAGGTGCTGCATGTTGGCTTTGCACTCCAACCCTCGGGGCCCCTGATTGATTGGATCTCTGTTCCTGACCCCAGGCTTGGAGCTCCATAAGCTGTGTGTAAGACAACATGCCCCAGGTCAAAAGACAAGCTCCAGAATAAAGCCACAAGTCCATGGCTGCACTGAGGGATCATGGCTCATGGTGTGGGAGCGTGCACAAACAAGCAGAATTGCGGAGCCATGCTGCTCTTGCTGCCCAATGCATGCGTGCAAAGGGAGGAAAGAAGCCAGCAGCTCCACAGCCCACACCACATTTTTCTGCTAGGCTTGGTCAGCCTCCGGGTCTTATGAAAGTGTGCAAACACGCCTCCTGCGTGTCGGTCGCAGGCCCAAAAGCTGACTGTATGCGTGCCCTGTGGCGAGTGCTGGCGCGCCTCTCGCGCCCGCAGCTGGCTGAAGAGGTTGTGAAGCTGACCGGCATACAGACAGATGAGAGCCAAGTGCTGGCGATCCCCATGATGGAGCAGCATGATCAGGATGCAGAGCAGCAGCAGCTGGACGCAGAGCAGCAGCTGGGGGGTGACAGGGGACGCCCCTCCAAAGCTGAGTTGGATGAGGCGGGCTTCCGGCTGGTGTGTGATCTAATGGAATTACCAGGTACAAGCGCTTGCTGCTGTGACAGGCTACAGGAAAAGGTCTCCTTGCAAGGTCTCATCATCATCAGCCACGTTTCTGTCCCATCCCTCTATGGCGCTCAACCCTGCAGGGGTGCCTTGTTGTACCAAGCTTATACTTGACCGGAGCGGTGAGCTTTGAAATGGGCTCATACACCTGCGTGCTCCGTGAGCATGCAGTATGGAATTTTTGAAGCAATTGCTTCAAAAAAACTGCTGCGCTGCAAATTTCCAGACATGCAGCTGTGCCAAAAAAAGCACCATCCTGCCTCTCTTCCTGGACCTTGCTGCTTTGCTCACGCCCACCATGCGCTTGGCCCGCCTCCTTAAATGTGCCTGCCACACCATCATGCACACAAGCGGTCCCCACCCACCCCCCAACCCCACGCCCGCCTTGCACTGCCTCCACCCCTCCTACCCCAGGAGTAGCGTCTCCGTCCTTCCTCCACCGCTTCCTGGGCTGGCTATTGCAGGGCTGCATGGCGGCCCACGAGCGCGCGGCCGCCCGTGCCATGCTGTACTTGCACATGCAGCGGCCGCGGCAGGCCGCTTGCGCAGCGGCCTATGCGGTGGGGCTGGCAGCAGGCAACGCTGCTTCTGAGGCGGTCCACCGACCGGAGGCGGGTCGACTGTCCCACGAGGCAGCTGTTGACCAGCTGGCGCACGCGTTCCACTTGCACGGCCGCGCCATGCTGCTGAGCGCCACGGCCTTTGCTGTAAGGCCCCCTGACGGTGGTCATGGCAGCAGCAGCACCGGCGGCGACACCATTAGCAAGAGGGGCGGGTGCAGGGCTGGGAGCCTGGCCCAGCAGCCGCATGCCACCATTTGTAACGTGCAGTGGTACCGGGCTGCACTGAGTTCCTTGTTCTGTGCGCACCTGCTGTGCCCCAGCAGCCGCCCGTACGCGTCCGCTGTCGCGTCGGAGGATGTGCTGCTGCTAGGTGGGGATGTGGTGAGGGCAGCAGCTGCTGCAGCCAAGGCCGCGCTTGCGCAGCTTGCAAAGGGGGACCTGGACGCTGCACACGTGCCCAGCTGCGCTGGCCCCCCGCTCTGCGGCAGCCTGAGCAGGGGCGTTGTGCAGGGGGGCGCCTGCGCTGGAGAGGCAAGCACCAGGACAGACCTCAGCAGCAGCAGCAGCAGCAGCAGCAGCAGCAGTGGCGGTTGTGAGGCAGGTCAGGCAGTGTACGCCAACAGCAATGAGGGGTGCGCGCCATGTGCCGTGGCATTGAAGGTGCAAGTGCGCCTGCCCTGCCGCGTGCTGCCGGCGGCCGCCCGCGCCTTGCTGGTAGCGCAAGTACAGGCGCTGATTCCCGGAGCCTTGGAGGCGGTGCACGCATGGACACCCCAAGCCGCAATTAGCCAGCAGCAGCAGCAGCAGCAGCAGCAACCCTGCCCACGGTTCAGCACACCCCGCGTTGTGCTCTCCGGCGTTGCTAACGGCCGCTGCCCGGGCGACGCAGCCACGGTGACCTTGACTGTGAGCGCCAAGGTGGCGCGCAGATGCATGCTCCAGCTCATGCCACATGCTGACCAGCCGCACTGCACCCTCACCAGCGGCGCCGGCTGCAGCAGCCCTTGGCAAGCGGGCGTGGATGTGGTGCACGCCGGGCTGGGAGCATGCAGGGAACTGGCGCAGCTGGTGGGGGGCGCGCTATGTGGCACGGTGTGGCACCTGCCCGCCTTGTGTGCGCCTGCCAAGGAGCAGAGGACGGGACAGTGTGCCAGCAGCAGCAGCAGCAGCAGCAGCAAGAGCAGTAGCAGCGGCGGCAGCAGCTCTAGGTGCACCAGCACCAGTGCCAGCAGCCGGGCGATGCAAGCAGCAGCGCCTGCCGCGCAAGGCCAGCACAGCGACCCCCAAGGGCCAGCGGATGCAGGGCGCCAGCTGGGGGTGCACAGTGGCAGCTCTCCTGCAGGCCCGCTCATCCCGTACGACATGCCGTACGCCAGCTACCGCCTGGTGGACGCACACGGCCGCAGCGTGGAGCGGCCTCGCAAGCACCCGTTTGCGCTGAGCCGCGTGTACTACTGCCCGGCAGATGTGCCTGCCGCGGAGAGAGAGGTGTGGGCGCTGAGTGCACCACACGAGACCATAACACCTGCGCACGGCACCATTCCATTGGGCACCTCACAGCCCAGGCAGGGCACAAAGCAGAGCCCCAGCTGCAGCAATGGCTGCCAAGCCCAGCCAGCAAACCATGCAGTGCAGGCGCCATGTCGTCTGGGCAGCCACAGTGGCCCGTGACCCCCACGGCACCGAAGCCGAGGCGCACAACAGCGATGCTTGCTCTTGTTGCTGTGCAGCAACAGCTCGCCCTGTGGCCGAGCCGGCCATGTCTGTGGGTGCCTGCTTGTGTAATCCTGCAGGTCTGGTACGAGCCAGCTGGGGAGGGCTGCCGCTGGAGGCAGACCGCCTCAGAGGTCATCGTCATTGCCACAAAGGTGAGCGGGGCGCCTGCGCTGCGTCTCAGAGCCAAGGCCCTTTTGTGGTAGTAGCACAGTCAGGCACCGGGTTTTCCCCTCTTGCTCCGAAAAGGCTTCAACAGCTCTATCACGGTCCCTGCAACAGCTCTATCACAGTCCCTGCAACAGCTCTATCACAGTCCCTGCAACAGCTCTATCACAGTCCCTGCAACAGCTCTATCACAGTCCCTGCAACCGTATCAACAGCTCTATCACAGTCCCTGCAACCGTATCAACAGCTCTATCACGGTCCCTGCAACTGTATCAACAGCTCTATCACGGTCCCTGCAACAGGTGGCTCAAGGGTACCAGACATACATGCAGCAGGCCCAGCATTTACCATGTGCCGCGATAAGCACATACACGAGCATACGTATGAAGTCCGTGTCACGAACACACAAACATACACATAAGTGCACGTATATGGCGCAATTAGCCTGCTTGGCACACCATGATGCGTTTATAGGCTGTCTTGCAAAGTATTGAAGTACTGTGCCTCTGTCTATGGGACCTGTTGTGGTGTACCTGGAGGTTCTGGCAAGGAGGGTTGTCATTCAAAGTCCACTTTAAAGTCCACATCACGTGGCATGCCAAGGGTTTGATCCTAAGACTGCACACAGCCTGCTTGGGTAATGATGCTAGCTTGCACGCACACACACACACTCCTTATTATCCGCCTCACACTTGCTCTCCTTCTGGAAGCAGGTCCCACAAGGCACAGCCGCAAAGGATCTGCATGTCACCTTTCAGACGCACACATTGGTGAGTGAATGAGGCACCCCACATTTTGGTCTCTTGCGTCCTTCCCGCTTGCCACACCAGCAGCGCACTACTTCCAGCATTGCGCCTCCAAGCCTTTAGGCGCTGCCGCAGCCCCTGCACCTCTCAAGCCCACTCATCAGCGCTCGATGCAGCCATTGGTGCCAGGCTGTGCGGGGAGTGCTGATTCAAGAGATGCGCTGGTGTGGGCGGCTTTGTGCAGGAAGTTGCCTTGCGCCGCACCAATGAGGTCCTTCTCAGCGGCCAACTGGCGCGCGGCATCGTGCCCTCCGAGAGCACATGGGATTGTGGGGGCGGCAGCGGCGAGGTGAGCAGTAGTGAGCAGCAGTGAGGGGTAGTGGACAGCAGTGGGCAGCACCGAACAGCAGTGAACAGCAGCAGCGGCAGCAGCGGTGTGCAGCAGCTGTGAGTAGCAGTAGCAGCAGTGAGCAGCAGTGAGCAGCAGCCGCGAGTAGCAGCAGCGGCAGTGAGCAGCAGCGGTGAGCAGGAGTGAGCAGCAGCAGCAGTGGCGGCAGTGAGCAGCAGTGAGCAGAAGCAGCAGTGAGCAGCAGTGAGCAGCAGCAATGAGCAGCAGCAGCAGCAGCAGCAGCAATAGTGAACAGCAGCTGCAGTCCTGAGGCCTTGGGCATTCTAATTTGTGTTGGGCATGCTCAATTGGGTGCCACCTTCATCTGTCCACGCTGCAGTGTGCGCTCTGTGCTTGCACACACAGTGGATAAAATCCACTGCTGTCCAAGGATGTAAAAGAGCTAACAGTTGGTGGTGCTGGAATGCACCATTGGTCCAGTATACATTATACTGAACGTTTAGCGGGTCTTGGTCTGGTAGACAGGTCTGATAGTCATAACAGACAGGAAGTCTATGTATCGTTACAAAGGGATGCAGCAAAGGGCCCTCTGTGCTTGTGCGCAGGATGGCTGTGTCCTGGAGCTGGCAAAAATGAATCTGGAGCTGTACGCACAGTGAGTTAAGCCTGCAATCTGATTCCTGGCCAAGGCTTTGAGGGATGGGCTTCATTTCTGATGCTGAGCGACATTTTAGCATTTGAAATTATTTGCAGGGACCGCAAGCTAAGCAAGCCTCAGGCTGTCAAACAATAATGTTTGCAACTTTTTAACCAAGCTGTGATGTCTGCAACTTTGTAACCAAGCTGTGATGTCTGCAACCTTGTAACCAAGCTGTGATGTCTGCAACCTTGTAACCAAGCTGTGATGTCTGCAACTTCGTAACCAAGCTGTGATGTCTGCAACTTTGTAACCAAGCTGTGATGTCTGAAACTTTGTAACCAAGCTGTGATGTCTGAAACTTTGTAACCAAGCTGTGATGTCTGCAACTTTGTGACCAAGCTGTGATGTCTGCAACTTGGTAACCAAGCTGTGATGTCTGCAACTTTGTAACCAAGCTGTGATGTCTGAAACTTTGTAATCAAAATGTGATATCCACCACGCAAGTCGACCATTGTACTACGAACGCGCTTCTCACTGAGCATGTCACATGGTCTTCCATGTGTGCCTCGAACTTGGCTCCAGACCTTGGAGGCACTCGGAGGCTATGTGGCCACGCCTGTTCACGCACCATGCGGACGTTGCATGGGATGATACCCACAAAGACTACACCGACCTGCCTCCTCAGGTTTGTCATCGGATGGTATATCAAGAGAAGGCTTTTGGCATGTCCAGAGTGCAAAGTCCATGCATCAAGGGACATCAAACAGTGCCACGGCCGCAGCTGTGAGCTTGCCAGAGCCCTCGGGTAGTAAATGCTGCTGCTGCCACCCATCCATGCCCCTGAATCGCCTCATGACTTCTGCCGACTCAGACCATCACCAAGTTTATGCTACATGGGGGAGAAGAGGAGATGCTCTAGCCCAGCCACAGGAAAGGCTAAATCCAGGAATGTTAGGAGGCTTTAAAAGAGAGAGAAACCAGGACAGCACCTAAAACATAACCCCCACCAACTGACTCAGGCAAGACATCTTGCTCTGCAAGATGGTCCCGGTCAACAACAGCGCTGGGGTGTCGGCCAAAGGCCTAGTGTAGGCGATTCTACTACACCGCCAGGCAGCCCAGACACATAGCGCAAGGTCTGACCAAGCATGCTCCTCCTGCGCACTTGCTGGGTCTGCAGATCAAGGCCGCCCACGCTAAAGAGGAGGCAAAGAAGGAGCAGGAAACAGCCTTGCTCGCTTGTGAGCACCGCAGCCTGACAGCCGCTGAGGAGCGGGACAAAGCTAGGCGCAGTGCCCGGGACCAGCAGCTGCAGATGCTGATGCGCAACCAAAAAGAATAGCAACACCTTACTGACACGCCGCCACAAAGAAGGTCTGGGTTTCCTTGCTGAACAAGGGACAAGTGATGCTTATTTGCTGTGGCTCTGATGTTGTAGGACGTGTGACTTTTTGTGTAAGAAGTGTCTGCGGTCTCTTTTTGCATCCCAGAAAGGGTGTTGATACTTTTTCCTAGGCCTTCTCTACAGTAAGATCTCCTAGGCCTTCTCTCAGAAAGATTGAGACTATTTACCGGATTGAGACTAACTACCCGATTTATCATGGTCCTTTTTAGTCTAAGTGGATTGGTCCTGATTGTTTGATCTTCTTAAGAAGCTTGTAATCATATGATTTGGGTCATCGCATTATCCTAATTTGTATTTAGAGAGCATTCATGCACGCCAAGGTAGGCACAGATCCTTATGCTATTTTTATTATGCATGCTCTCACCCATAATAAACACGCATGTCTTTTGCACAAGCTCACACGCGCATGCACATGCGCACGAACGCGTGGGATGTACCCCATGGCCAGTTTGCCTGAGAATTTGACACCCAAGCTTGAGCAATGATTAAGCTGGTCACACAGCGCGCATTACTTGGCTGCTGAAGTATCAGGGAGTAGATGCCTTTTCTGTGTCCAGACACAAGGATTCTATTCCTGGTGGCCCCGGCAGAGCCCTTAAATTGGAGTGACATGTTGAAGTACTTATGTTGCGTAATTGGGCCGGCAGTGGCGTCCTAAGCGCCCCAGTCCTGGGCAGATCACTTCAAACTTCAATGCCCTGCGCCCGAACAGTGTCAAATATCATCAACGCTTTTAGCTACATAAATTTACACTAAAATACTAGTAAGTCAAAGGCCAACAAATTCTTGGGCGGCAAGTATTCAGATTTCCAACAGCCATCCCGTTTATGGGCGTTTTCACTTAAGATAATATTTTACCCGCTTATCAGTGGAACCAATTTATAGGGTTTCGGTGTGATATTCAAGCCAAATGACTAACTTTATTTTTCTGAGTTCAAAAACGCATAATGATAATAATCAAGTGCATGTAGCGTGGAGCTGCGTGGAGCAATCCTTGCAAAAAATGGCCGGGTTGGCGTGGCTAGGGATCCAGCTGCCTGCCCACAATAGTGCTGAGGGCAGTGTTTGGTGGAGTATAAATCCAAAATGTGCACAGCAGAGTATCAGCAGTAAGGGTGTACCTGTGGCGCCAATAACAGATAAGGCACTTGAGGACTGGCTAGCTGACACCGTTGGTAAGTTCGTTCTTGCAAAAAAGTTATTTTAGATAGATCATGTTATGTTGTGAACGAATGAATACTGCCTGAGTCTTGAAGCTTGGTGATGCTTCTGCATCTGCGCAAGCGCAAGAGACGCCTTGTTTTCCACTCTGACCCTATTTTCAAGTTACCAAACCTCCTGTTCTTTCAAGACCATTATTTGTATCTTATCCTTGTGCACTATCATGAACGTCCAAAATGAGCCAGACTCCTTTGCACATGCAAGCGGGATCATCCTCTAGAGGATCCATGTCTTTGAAACATGACCTTTTGGGGTAGAAAGCTAGCAAGGATATGACTTGCATCTTACTCATTCAACATCGAGATGCATGTCATGTGAGTTGCTAATTGAACTGCATGTTGTCTCGTCCTCAGGCTGGCATTCCATACAAATTACTGGAGAAGCATTTCAGGCGGCAGGCGCTCATTACACGCAGGTTTGAACAATTTAAGCAAGTAGATAGCATAAGGACACAAGCAAGGGACAAATTGCTCACACGTTATAGTGAGCATGTGTGTTTGTGTGCGCGCGCTAGCATGAAAGCCTGTATGCATACAGGGCGCTCCAGAGTCACTTTATGTACTTGCCTGCAGATCAGGCCATTTGTGCAAGCGGCTTTTGAGGCAGTTTCGCGTATCAACACCCCCAAGTGTGTTCTGCGCACGGTGGACATGGACTTCAACATGGGCGCTTGCTTGAGGATGGCGCTGGCGGCGTATGGCAACTTGCGCACACTTGTCCTTGCGGAGCTCAACATTTATGATGAAGCAGTGCTCCAATTGGCTGGGTGAGCTTGCTTGGAGCACAATCTTGGAGGATGCAACAACAGAGAATGAGGTGAAGACCTTATTGCGCAGCCTTGCTGCATTAGGCATGTGCTGATGTGGCAACCGGCCACGACTGAGCCAGCCCCTGACAGAGCAGCACTTCAAACTGGCTACTCAAGCCTCCTTGGGGAGCTTTAAACCTAACTTAGGAATTCTGTGACACCTCCTCATTTGTGACACGGTGTATGCCGGCATGGTTTCCAACTGCAGTGGCTTGGAAAGCACAGAGAGCTTGACGAAGCTTGTGCTTGACCAGGTGGGTTGCACGGCATGCTTTGACCTGGGTTGCACTCATCTGAACGGCCCTAAGGATACATCCTAAAGTGAGCACATTGCTCATTTGTGTTTGCAGCTGTGAATAGAGGTCAGGTGGGGGTCCCCACATGCCCCCTTGTACCACTTCAACGTTTGTGTGCCCATGCTGTGCTGACATGTTCTGCGCATGTGCCTTTTGTGCAGTTGCCGCTTCATGCGCACATAGCCCAAAGCCAGCACCCCTGATGTTCTGGTTTCCTCCTATGGAGATACACCTGTAGAGGTTGTTAGAGAGGAGCACATTTGGTGAGCCGCAGGTAGAGATTAACCAATCAGACCTGCTCGGGCCACCTGGTTTGGCTGTATATTACCTATTTTCAGGTGGATCTTGGTACAAGTGGGTGGGCAGCAATGCTCGGAGCCCTGAAAGAGAACAGGAGCATAAAAACACTGAAGTAGGTGCACCCTGGTGAGCATAAAAACACTGAAGTAGGTGCACCCTGGTGCCCAGCAGGCGATGCTGCTTGTGTGGTTTACTTTAGAGACCTGGGTACTAACTGGTCTCTTGTGCAACATGGACTTAATTGACTTGTGCATGGAATCAGACATGGTTGCAACCATATGCCTTCAGGCCTGAAATACCTGGGTCAAGACACCCTTACTCCTGTCTGGAGTAGGTGCTTAGCAAACATTCCTGCACAATGAGTAGGCATCCCTGCCGCCAAAGCCAACTTGCACTTGTGTTTGCAGATTACGGGGCTGTTGTGACAGAGCTGCTGTCGATGGCTTGGCAGCGGCGCTGCCCCATGCCAAGGCCTTACAGGTACAAGCAGCTCAGGCCAGACGGAATGCACACAGGCTATTGCACTGTCTTCTTTGCTGATCAGTTTCCGCTTTAACACTGTAGTAACAGCCAAAAAATGATTTCTGCCCTTGGAAGGTAGACTGCCTTCACAATGACTGCGGTGATTGAAAGAAGTTCAAGAAGTTCTTTCAGTTCTTCTAAGGAACTCTTCCTGCAATCCGATTAGTTGGAGGACGGCGTTTGTAGGGAACCGCTGCAGCATTAGGGCAGCTCTGGTGCAGCACCCCCTGGCCCTTCTGTGTCTTATGTAACAAGTCGTTGCAAAGCACCAGCCACCTTATGAAATTCTCACCACCTTCGTTCTTCTCCCATACATAGAAAGCTTGTTTGCCTTTGTCTCATTGTCCTCTTCTTGTTGTTCAACTAAATTGTTTCATCCCTTAGGTGCTGGACCTGAGTGGAAATACATTCCGGGATTCAAACATGCGGACACTTTGTGAGGTGGGCCTTGTGTCTAGGGAAGGTGTGGAGTGACAGATCAGGGTTCTTGGCGTATTATTATTTGACAACACTGGGAAATGTGTGCAAACCAGGACCTATGACAAGACCCTGGTATTCAAGCATCTGCTTGCACACCATCAAATAAGCAAGGGGGGCATGTTTACAACCGGCCACTTTCCAATCCGCACCAGGTGACCCAGGGCGATTGTGGATAGTGCAACCGCCAAAAAAGTCCATGCTGCTACCGAATTTGGCAGGCATTCTTTGGAACGTTGCATCAGGCTAGATGCTGACACCAAGCATGGTTCCGTGCTGACACTAAGCTGACACTAAGCAGGCTAGATGCTGACACCAAGCATGGTTCCGTGCTGACACTAAGCTGACACTAAGCAGGCTAGATGCTGACACCACTAAGCAGGCTAGATGCTAAGCAGGCTAGATGCTGACACCAAGCATGGTTCCGTGCACCATGTCCTGCGGTGCACCATGTCCTGCGGTGCACCATGTCCTGCGGTGCACCATGTCCGTGCACCATGTCCTGCGGTGCACAAGCATGGTTCCGTGCACCATGTCCTGCGGTGCACCATGTCCGTGCACCATGTCCTGCGGTGCACAAGCATGGTTCCGTGCACCATGTCCTGCGGTGCAGGCCCTGGGGAAAAACACGAGCGTCACCTCGCTGCGCATGAGCGAGTGCAGGCTATCTGCCCTTGGGGCAGCATCTGCAGCAGGGCTGATCAGGGTGTCCCCAGTGCTGCAGCGCCTGGACCTCTCGCACAACATGTTTGGCCCTGAGGTGCGTGTACGCATGTTCTCATGCTGTGCAGTGTACATGCGCGTCGTTGCCTTGTTTTATTGAAACCAGGTCAAGCTTACCCACGTGCTCCATTGAGTTGAATCAGCTCCATTGAATTGATTGAGAAGGCTATTGGCATTTATTATCTTATGCTCGGCTTGGTGCACATTAGCTTATATTGCAAAAAAAAACAATGTGTAAAATGAATACAGTGCAGCTGCATGCCACTCCCATACATGCACATCAAGCCTCAGCTGCACAATCGGCAGCAAATATGGGTTGCCAAATCTGTGCTTCAGCATTGATCACTGGCAATTAATTCAGTCACTAAATACCTCCTTCCCTTGCGCATCTGCTTACGTGCAGGGTTGCAATGATATTGTTCGTGCTCTGTCTGCCTCCTCCTCCCTCCAGCACCTCAACCTCAGCCGTGCGGGCTGTGATGACAGCACTGTGGAGGATGCTGTTGCAGCTCTGGAGCGGTGTCACCCATACACAGCAATCCCTTACTGCAAACTAGCCTCCCTGGACCTGGGCTATGGCAGGTGGGCTAAGCCATGCTCATCGCGCATTGGACCAGCACGTCGTTCTTGCACCACAGAGGCTCAGTGTGTATGCGGCATGTGGACGCATGCAAATAGCAGCAGCACAGCTTGCAAGGGGTTCTGGAGATAAATAGTCCCTCCATCACACAATCATTAAACTTTGATTTTGCTGCAAATGCACTTTGATTTAATTGGCACAGTCCCTACCAGCATAAACTCCATTAGCCGCAGTGCTATAGCTGATGCTTGGGTGCATCACACAGAGAGGCAGAGAGGGTCATGCACACTTGTTTGATTCCTTTAGGCGGACGCTGGGTCGGTCGCACTGCAAAAATCTTGCAGAGGGGAGAAGCTGTCGTGTGTTTCTTGTGGCCAGCATCTCCTCACAAAAGCCAGAATGAGCGCGCGTGTGTGCCACCTCCCAAACGCATGCAGGGTGACAGCCACAGGATCCCTTGCTCTGGCCAGGGAAGCCCGAAAAGGCCGGCTGCTTGAAGTATCTTTGAGTGGCAACTGCAGCATGGGGACGGAAGGTGAGCTGCTGTGGAAGGGCCTGAAAAGATGCGCAAGATGTTTGGACATGCAGGCTCATTTCAGCTGGATACACCGGGGGGCAATGCAGGCTTGTTTGAGCTGTGTACACTGGGGGACAATGCAGGCTCATTTGAGCTGTGTACACTGGGGGACAATGCAGGCTCATTTGAGCTGGATACACTGGGGGACAATGCAGGCTCATTTGAGCTGTGTACACTGGGGGACAATGCAGGAGTGTTTTAGTTGCATGCCTGAACTTCAGGCAAAGGACGTGAAGTCTGGTAAATCTTGTGCATGCTATCTGGAGTCTGCTACATTGTCCTAAATGTTGTGACCACGTTCACCTCCTCTCAAATTCCTTTGTGTTTGTGTTGACACCCGCTCAACCAAGCAAAAAGGCTGAAGAAGATTTGCATCGGCGGCACACCAGCAGGCTGCAGCCCCATTTTACAACAGTTGAGGCTCTGTACAGGCTGCTTCCATGCATGGGAGCCAATGGCCTTTGCTTCTGGCACTGTGACGGGATATATGAACTCTTGATGCATTGAGATCTGTTGTAAAAAAACAACAATGTACGCAAAGCCTGCATTGGATGCGGCCTGAAGCCCTTCAAAAGGCTTCCTGGCTCACATCGTCGACCCCTTGTTCTCCTTGTTTTTGCATGAGCACGCATGTGAAGAGCAGGACAATGTGCAGCATTTTCTGTCTGTGATTAATTGTCACTGATGCTCAAAGCAAGAAAATTTGCAAACACAGGTGCGTGTGGTGAGCGCAACACAGGAGCGCCATCATGCTTCCCTGCATGTTTGAACATGTGCGTACGTCTGCAGGCGTACTGGCTTGGGCCAATGAAGCACTGAGTGCGCCAAGCTGCAGATTGGTGCGCTTGTCTCTGAGTGACTGCGAGGCAGACAACGAAGCTGCATTTGCCATTGCTGGCGTGCTCAAGCCAGCAGGAAGCTTAGCGACCTTGGAGATGGCGTCCAACCAGTTCACACAGCCAGGTGTGTGCCGAGCACAGGCACTTTTCTGAATTTGGGAAAATTGTATGGGTCTGCATATTTGGGCCTTACTTGGCCATGTAATGAAGGAAGGAAGCCAGGAGCAGAGGGACAACACTACTTTTAAGTCTAGAGGTGCTTTCTTCATTCCTTTAAGCCAATTCACCTGCTTGGCTTAGGTGTCGTGTTTTGCATGTCCTCCGGTACAGCATTTGTGGTAGTGGGATGACAAGACCTACCTTTTCAGGTCTTCCTGATGGTGACCTTGCAGCACAATTAGTCCCTCATGCTTGCGATCAATAGAGCATTTAGAGCTTTTGCACCCCTGCCTTCAATCCCCTTTTTGGTATACATTAGGTCGTCTAAGAAGCTGAGGCTGCCAGCTTGGTGCAAGTTCTGAACAGCTCAGATTTTACAAAGGTTTAGACATTGAACCCAAGGTGGTGCAAGTGACATGACGCTGCTTAGCCTTGACAAAACGCTGCTGCTGTTGTTGTTGTTGATGTTGTTGTTGTTGTTGCTGTTGTTGTTGTTGTTGTTGTTGTTGTTGTTGTTGTTGTTGTTGTTGTTGTTCATGTTGTTGTTGTTGTTGTTGTTGTTGTTGTTGTTGTTGTTGTTGTTGTTGTTGTTGTTGTTGTTGTTGTTGTTGTTGTTGTTGTTGTT
>LKMJ01001525.1_pt1 | contig 20557 bp, 18 predicted proteins | sample 643391 | NCBI WGS metagenome assembly LKMJ01 (sample SAMN04112250, study PRJNA286221) | soda lake metagenome | biome: soda lake; feature: Kulunda Steppe; material: water; isolation source: sample PL-Br10 brine of Picturesque Lake | place: Russia: Kulunda steppe | collected 2010-07 | reverse complement strand
TCATCGCTGCTTCTGTCGTCTGCATCACTGCCCTGGCGCTCCTCATCGTCGCTGAAGACTTCCCATGCTTGTGCCTGAGGCCCCTGCTCCAGAGACTGGGTGCGCTCAGCCAAGCGCAGGTTGCTGTACGGCCACACCAGCTTGCATGCGCGCGATGTGGTCAAGCGGTTCTGGCTGTTGCTGTGTACGAAGGAAAAGTTACACCAGTTCTGCTTGCATTTGCTGCTGTACTCCTGTCGAGCTGGCGTTGCGCTGCTGCTGCTCCTGCTGCTGCCTTCAGCTCAATGACCCTGACATGATTCCACTCCTTCCCCTTCTCTCTAGGCATTTTGAATAAATATGTACATGTTAGAACGTATAGGAGTGGTTACAGGCAGCTGGGGGGGCAGTTGGGGACCCACAGGCCCTCCTCTACCCCCCCTCACCACTACCCTCAAAAATGGCCCCTAAATGCGGACGCATTGACGTTAAATACGCGAATTGTTCGTATCATACGCGCATTGGTCTGGGCAAATGGACGCATGACCCAACCCTGGGCTGCAGTATTGTGTTGGTTTCACAGTGAACTTGTCCTGTTGACGTAAAGCAACTTAACTAACGCACAAAGCACCTCCGCAAAGACAGGAGGGAACGGAGAAAAGGCAGGGAATCCCCTGATCAAACGACGTTGCCTAAGCATTTGCTACATTGAGTGTGGGGGCGTGAGATTTTGATGGGTGCTAAGACCTCAAGCTCTCCCACAGCTGCCTTACGGGAGCAAATGGTTGAAAGATAAATAGAAAGAACAAGATAAAGCCATTGCTCTTTAAAATTTCCAGCAATGGTCTTTAAAATTTCCAGCAATGGTACCGTTGCCAATTTTAATTCCAGCGTCCACACAGAAGGATGAGCATTGAAATCAAACATGAGGTGCATCTAGAGGCAACATGCTTCTCAAGGGTGCACTCCACCACCAGCCATTACTTCTTATCCAAAACAAAATGTATACTATAAAATCATGGGCGGGCAAGCCCAGCACACTTCACCTGCTCCTCTTCATCAGCGGACTCCAGGCCTGAGGGCTGCATTCTCAGGAACTTTAGCAGCTCTGAGGTGGGCAGCTGTCCCAGGAGGTTGCAGCAGTAGGGCAGGTAGTCGTGAGACTTGAGCTGCAATGCACACACACGCACAGCCAGAATGGCTGCCTTACCATAAAAATATTGCATGCAGCAGCACAGTGACTGCCGATGGGCACAAGTCTGTTGTGGCAAAAGCAACCCTGCACACATGTAGATGGCTTGTTAAGCTTTAAGTCCAGCTTTGGATGGCTCCAGGAACTGGGCTTTCCAAAGCAGCACCAGGACCAGCAATGTAATTAATTCTGTGTTGTGGCAAAGCATCGACTAGCGAGCATTTTGTCAGCAGACTTATTGAACTGATAGCTGACCACGCCATATGTATCCCAGCCAAACCAGTAGCAGGGCTGAAGGCTTACCACATCATCTACTTCCCAGCCAGGCCGGTCGACTTGCTCCTTGTCCACACCTGCAACTTCATCCACATTCTGCACATAAAAAACATAGCACAGCATGAGGAAGAATGCAAGCAAAAGCGATTTGTTACATCTAGAAAGGAAGGGCAAGTGCCAGTGCTGAATACGGATGATATTGGGGTTCTTGCCATCTTCTCCTATGCATTGAATCCCATGACAGCGTCGAGCAGGATACACGTCCCTTCTTCGCACGCAACAGTGGGCCTGCATGGTATTGAGCAGGTACTGCGCTGCCTGGCATGAAAGCTTGTGCCTGTGGACGTGCTCCAGCTTGTTCCATAGTGTGGACATATAGGGCCCAGGCGCACGCAGAGCTCCACTGCTCACCAAAGACACAAGTTGTGCAAAACCCTGCTGCAGCACAATGCCACTTGCGCACCAGCCTCATACATGCTCGCCTCACACAGGACCCTGAGGTTGGCTTCAAACTGATTATGACGAGACCATGGGCTGCAAGCGTGGTAACTGCACAATAGGCAGGGGAGGCTATGGCTAAGAGACCTGAAGTACACCAAAAACCTCAGCACAGGTATCCTGGCCGGAATGCGAGTAGGGCTACCTCAAATCCAAAATAATCTGTCACCGTGACAGGCGTTGCACCAATCCAACTATCTATGCAGCCTATTCAAGATCATTTGGTCATCTTTAAGATCCTGTTCGGCTAATTTCCAAGAGCCTGTTGGCCATTTTCAAGAGCCTGATTTCTTGCACCCCCCCAAAGCCCTCCCTACTCTGCCTGCGCTGTATCAAACCCAAGCTCCCCTTGATCACCAGGTATAATCAGCAGCAACCTAACCATCAGGCTCAGGCTCGGGCTGGACTGGGATTGGCCAGTTTATGAACCAGGATCATTTCCTGGCCATCCCATTCAAACCTCTATTGTTGTCATTCCTTACATGTGCTGTCTGGACCGCAGCATCCTGAAGCCTCAGCCTCTCCAGCTCCCATTTCTTGCCCAGACGCTCAGAAACGCGCTCCAACTCCATCTGCTGCAAGCATTCCAGACCATCCTCCCTGCCAGGTACGGTCGGGCAGAGGTAACATGTCTTCGCTTCCAGGATCGGGGTATCCTCCTTGCCAGGTAAGGTCGGGTAAGGTCTATGTATCCCCACCTCCAGGTGAAAGTTGCATATCCTCTTTTCCAATTATGGTGCCTGAATTTTGGTGCTTGGTAAGTAATGAATTTTGTACCTTCCCTGCCAGCGCATTTAGCAACCAGGCATATTAACCACAGGTGTGCAGCTGCAATGCGGCCAGGTGCAAAAGTCTATGCAGCTGGTAGCAAGTTCAGGCATGAACTCTGTGGACTGGCAAACCACCCATGCTGTTTGACATGTTGTCCATTTGTGCTTGCAATGAGGACGCTAAGATAAGAGAGCAAAGAGGCATATGCACAGTAAAGATGTGCGCACCTCCACTCTGGCGTGTCAAAGTCTACTGACGGTGGGGGCTCAAAGTCCATGGCCATGCTTTTCACCTTCAGCAGCAAGCCACACACAAAGCTTGGGTTAGGCTCGACTGGTCCTACACTTAAAAGCAAATGAACTCAGCAGAAAAGGCCAGACTAGACATGTGCAGCACAGGGCATGGAATGAAACATGTAGGTCAAACATACCAGAGGCTTTGTAGCTTCCATCTGCAAGTGGGCTACACAGCTTGGGGATGCTTCCTTTGATGCAACAGCACATCAAATCTGCACTAAATTCGCTGGATGCATGCAGGAACAAGCGAATTATTTTAGAGGTTCTTGCTTTTCTCCTCCTTTTGCAACCACTCTTTTGTGGGAGCCAGTACGTTCATCTGGCATGGGCTGACTGACCTTGGACAACCTGCTTTGGACTTCTTTAGCGACTGGATCTTTTGGATGCAGTCTGCTCAATTTCCTGCAGCACATGACACCAGGAGCAAAAGCTTATGAACAAACGTTGGATTGAGGCATTTAACAATACAAAGACACCATGTCTGCAATGGCCTCTTTGCCCTTCAGCGCAAAGCTGGCACCCTTGCGACCAAGTCTGCTGTCCTTAAAAACGGCTTGCCATGTGATTGAAGGACAGCATCTGATCCTCCATAGTGCATGCTGAAAATTTGGAACAATTGTCTCACTCTAGCTTGAATTGATTAAATAGCACCTGCGGACATATTAATATAGCTAGCAGCTACTTACAGATTGAGGTCGCGGACAAGCTCTGCTTTGTATGCCTTGGCTTGCTTCACCATATCAACCTGCAAGCAACTCAAACCAATTGTTTATCCCATCGTGAATGTGCGAAGTTGCTGATAGCATGCTTGGTGCAAAAAGGGCATGTGGGTTGCCATGCGGAGACCCTGACCCAGTTGCCTGAGGAGGAAGATTGAATGGAGACAACTTACAACAGAAACACAGAGACAGGACCTTGACTTAGTTGCTAAAGGAGGAAGCGATGATAACACACACCCGAGACACGGAGACTGGACCTTGCCCAGGCACCCACCTGCTGGTCCCTGCGTTCGGCTACAGCCAGAGCACGCCGCAAGAGCCTGCATGATTGCATCAAGAACTACAGCAAATTGCTCAAGTTGCTGATGCCTGGAGGAAAAGTTAGCTGCCTTCTCTCCTGTGCATCTTCAGAAGGAGCACAGTGTATTATGAAGCGCAGGTACCATTCTCTCAATCCAAAACGCTTTTATGTGCACCACGTTTTCTTGTTTTCCTCCTAGCAACATTGTGCTTGGGTGTGCTTTCCCCTGGTCCTGCTGTCGGGCCTTTGATGCCTGGATATGAGCATTAATATCCAAAAGCTGCCGGACTTCTGTGCCTGAAATAAATAAGAATAATATCCCTACAGCTGGGCAGCTGCCAACAGGTCCAAAAGCCTTCCAGGCATAATGACAGTCTACATGCATGTGCCCGGGCTCAAATACATGGTGCCTTGCACTCTGGTAAAGGTGTTGCTACTGCCCTGTTCAATGCTGGCTACAGCAAGCATGTGTTTGTGTATGTGTCAACTTGCCCATGGTTGGCTTCGTGCACCTGTTTATCAAGTCCCCTGTCACATCCTGTGAAGAGTCCTCTGGTTGTGCAAAGTGCCAACCAAGCAAATGAAAGAATTGGTCCGCCTACACAGTGGTGAAGGAGAAACCAAATTAACCGTTACCAGCACTGCAAACAAGGCCCACGGCTAGGTAAGAGTGTGAATGCAGGCACAAGGCTAGGCAAGTGGCATGATCTTTAGCAAGTCTGGGTAGCCTGGAGCCCCAGGAATTTTGAAGTGCAAGTATGCGATCATGAGGCCCTTGACTAAGCCGAACACAACCTTCACCTTTGCTGCATCTCTATCCAACGACTGCTCTCTTTCATGCTCAATGCTTGTTCCACCGGGCTTGACTTTCTTTATTCCTCGCCTGCAATGGCAAGCAAAATAATACTTTGATCAGGCACATTCTTCAAAGGCAGCAAGGCATGTTCGAACTCTTAATGGAAGCCGCCCTACAGATTTGAACCAATACAAGACCCTTGCAAGGACAAAAGGATTGCAGAAGCGCCAAATGATTAAAAAACTTACCCATGTTTTGCTTCATGCAAAAATTCAGCCATCTGGATGATGCCAGCTGCAGTCTTCACCTTCTGCCGGTCTCTCCTTTTGATGAAATCTTCCACTGCATCCGTAGTTTTTTTGGTGGGAGCACTTTTCATATCCTGCGTTGGGTATGTTATCAAGTATTGCAATTCCTGGTTGAGCAGGCATCATGGCCATCAGGCGGATAAAGACCAAACCAATGCTCTTAGACAGGGGTCATTGCACGCAAGTGATCATACGCACCTATGCAGCTAAGATTCACGTTTACTATGTCAAAGGCATAACAGACTGGATCAATACATGCGGGATGTGTTCTGAGCTTAAGCCATCTTAGGGACCACAAGTGCAGTCAAGATCACGATAAGGTATGCATTAAAAGAATGCGTCTATGCTTGCTGCTGGGTGCTTGAAGCCTTACTCTTTGCCCTTTTCCCAGCATCAACAGAGTGCAAAAAGTAAGTCTGGTACTCATCTAGGCTTCATGAGCCACTTTTCTACCCCAAAATAGTGTGCACATGGCTTCTCTTTTTGTGCACAGGTCACAGGCAGCACATATAAAAAATGCGTAAAACAAAAACACAATTGGAAAGGAATGGAGTTAAGCTTCCCTCGAGCGTTGCTTGCTGACAAAAGAGGTTTGCTCCTTGATTGCTGTATATCTTGTTTCGTTGCCAGTCTTGCACAGGTCTCTTTTTTACTAACCTTTCTCCGAAGAATTTCTTTGGTTGAAAGCTGCCTCATCTTGGCCTTTTCCACCTCTGACATGTGCTTAACGCCCTTCATCTCAGCTAGGTGCCTTCTCAGCGCTGCAGGTGGCTCGTACCATATCTTTGTCTGTTTGTCTTTGTCCTGCACAGGTGAGTTAGGTGCGGAAACTGTAATATACTCAGATCTGTCTGAGGGTAGCTCAGAATCATCATCTGGTGCACAAGGGCCATGCTTTCACTTCCATCCTGTGGCAAACCAAGTTTATGTCCATCCAAGCTGGATGAGCACACACCTTGAGCTTATCCATATACGTCTCCCAGAGGTAGGCTCTGACAGAACTGGCAAATTCACCGCTTACTTGCTGCACAAAATAGGAAACCAGTGTGAGATAAAGGGTGTTGGGGACAAAGTGTGTTGAGAAGATCCAAAACTTGCCATGCTTTTATTCAACTAGATTTCGCTCCTGACCAGAAGCAGACTTGTTCCTGAATCAGCATAAGCATAGGTGTGCTTTTTCTGGCTCTTTTACACAAAGTACTTATGCAAGCTGTGCATGCACTCTTACCTTGCAAGAGGGTGTAAGAAGGACATCTATAAAATCGTCAATGGTCTTTAGAAGCTGGCCATTTGGACCTGTATTTTCTCCAGGAGGCCCCAAGCGCTGATTGCATTCCTTCAGCGCTTCTCGTATTTTTTTAACGCCGGTCTGATCATCACTGCAACTGCACGTAATTGCACTGATGTTGCATGAACATACATACACAAAATTACAACAATTTGCACTGCTGGAACTTGCAGAATGTAAAGAGCTAGAGTCAAATGAGCATATCATACCATAAGTTTCAGGTCGTCCCCACCACTTGATTACCCCTCTCTTAGGCAAACCTGGCCAAAAAAGCCTCTCAAGGCATAACTTTGCAGCCACTACAACGTTTCTCGACTTGAGCACACCATTGGATAGCTTGTATTTTTCTGGTTCTGATGGTGCTCTTGGGGTTGAGATCGATGAGGTGCGTGGAAGGCAATTTTTGATGATGGGTTGGAAGAGTGCGCGCTGTTTCCCACACACAGCCCCAAACTCCGAGCTTGAGATGCTTGCAGATGTATCAAAATACCCTGCACATCCTGTGTAAATTTGGGTGTGGGTGGCTCTGCTGCTGAGCTGTGCACTCAAAAGAGGCAGATGTTAGGAAATGTTTTGGCCCGCCGCATTCCACCCACACCTTTGATTGGCCTCAATTCTGATTCATTAGATACCTCTCTTTCCCCTGCAAACCTCAGACTTGGCCCGGCTCAAAATCATGCAGAGGTTGCGGAGTGTCACATCTCCTGTGTTGGCACCCACGTCCGGTCGCGACAGGGTCACCCATGGAACACACCTTCCCAAACACCTCCCCCAAATCCGACTTTGCAGCATCAAATCATTATGCAAGAGCTGCTAAAGCTTTGGAAAGCGGCAGGGTTGGAGCAAGTTTGGGGACGTACTATTTTCCTACCAAAAGGGTGCAAAATGGTGCCAGGATGGCTGATGGCGTGCGCGCTGCGCCCCCACCTCGCATTTTCTCACACAGCATGACGTTTTACTACATATGTACATGTTGTGCATAGTTGGGTCTGGAATTGGGCCAGCAAGTGGGCGGAAATGCTAATTGGCCATGTCTGGGGGGGTCCAGAGGTGGGGACGACCTTCAGGCAGCACAATGATATTCAATCTTCTTCCCTGAGGAAGGCACCTCACAAGATGAATAAGTGGAAAAGGCCAGATTGAAAGGACCTGCTCGACAGCACGTTGTGCCCTTGAGCAAGCAGCTGGTGGAATCCAGGCAACCTGGTCTGAGCAACGTACTCAATTCTTACCGATTTATGCCTTAACAGTGCAATTAGAAAAGTGAACAGTCACATGAAACTGCACACCCTTTCAAATTTGAGGCTTCTTTCTGCATATGCATGGCTAACTTAAACGAATTTTTTCTGACAATTCATTGCATGCCAAAAGGAGCTCACAGCACCCACAGCAAAGCAGCAACAGCTGTCAATTTGTCCTGCTGAGCTGGAATGCTCCTAGCGCAAATTTGCTGGTGTAAGCTTGCATGCTTGAGCAGTGCTCTCCCTTTCTTCACCCTGACCCTTTCTGGGTGTAGTCTGAAACCTTATAAATGTAAACAACATATGAGCAATTTAAACATTCTGCCCTGAACTCACCTATTGAAGAATGTTTCCAAGAGCTTGATATTCTTAGACATTTCATCTGCCTCCTTGTCTAGAACATGGTCATCCTGAAACAGGAGGCACAGGTAAGCCCTCCCAGCGGCTTTTTCTCACACAGTTTGATCACAAGAACATACAAGGCATGCACACAAGCTGTTCCAAAGCAAATTTCCCTAGCACACCAATTGTGTTGGGCTGATTGTGTTGGACTCGACAAGAAGGCAATGTGCGTCAGCAGCATTGTTGGTGAAAATGTGCAATGAACGGAGGCTTGTTGCACAGCTCACCTTCTTTGCTCCTTGTGGCAGCTTGTGCTTATCACCAACGCCTCCAGGAATCCAATATCTAAACTGTTCACCAGACATTTTGGTGGTTGCTGCAACACCTTTCAGCGCATCAACACCCTGATTCTTCTCCTTCTGCAGCAATGAATTGTGAAAGCGGGCACAAGATCCAGACATACGCAAATCTTTCTTTACACATTTTAAGCAGACTTTCTGTCCATAAAAGCAGGTCCTTCCTATGAGTGGACTGCTGCCTAATATTCATTGAATTTTGAAGGAAATGTGCCCTGCCTTCAAAGCACATTTAAGTGTATGCAAACCAGGAATCCACAAAAGCAAACGTTCTACTACAGGTGTCGATCACCCACCTCTTCTTCAAGATTTTTGATCTGTCTCTTCTTCTTGTAATAATGCTCGATCCTGTTCAAAAATGCTGGTAATTGGGCTTTATTGGCATGTAGATGATTGCCTTTCAAAGGACCAATCAGGGTGCAGTATTCCAAGAGGCTTGAACATATTGCACATACAAATCCAAGATGCTGCAATACCTCCTAAAAAAGTTAAAGCTCACCGATCCCAGATGTTGTCCTGCTGATAAACTCCCTGGACTTGCTCCTTCAAATCCTGCGGCGCAAACACACATTTCAGGGTACGATGGCCGCGATTAAATAAGATTCGAAGCGAAGATCTGTTTATTGGGCAAAGTTAGAGGTCGGTATTGGCCTATAGTGCTATTCAGCGCTGTATTTTTTCTGGACAAAACATGTGTAGAATGGGCCATTTCAAATGGCGTCATTTTGAGCCGGCTACTGACTGAGTTGGGCCCTCAGGCCTTTCCTACGAGCTTTTCTGGTAAAATTGTGGGGGGGCAGACTATAAGTTTGAGTCATGGATGATGCTTGGGGATGATGGCAAACATCCCTACGTCCCAGGGCGCTGCACCCCTGCTGAACTGCTCAAGAATCTGACGACCAGTGGACCAGAGAGATGGGAGAGCAGATTCACTGCAGTCATTAAGAAAGGTTGTGGGGGGTTGGTTGTGCTAGTTTGCATGGAGTGTGGGATGAACCTCGAAGCAAGATGACCCAAGCTTGCCACATCTGCCCCTCGGCAGCCTAAGCAGCAGCAAAATAAGGCAAGCAATTGATGCAGACCTCAGTGAGCAGCTGCAGCTGGAGGAGGAGAAAGAGGAGGAATTGGACTGCGTTGGACAGCCCCAGCAGAAGAAGCAGGAGAAGAGCATCCTAGAGTATGCAGTGACAGCAGCCCACCTCATGCAGTTCCACCAGTACTTCATGATGCACACCATCAAGGCAGCGCGTCCTTTTGTGGATGTGGAGCGCCCTTGCCAGAAGTAAGTATCTGTTTCTGGATGCTTGCATGATGCATATTGTATGCATGCTGCCTGCTGTATGCTTTGCATGCATGCTGTTTTACGCATGCTTCACAAATTTTGGCTGCTGCATATTGTCTTAAATGCATACTCGTTTGCCAAACTTCAATTGCAGCAACAGCGGTGCTGACTTGCTGTTTGCTGGTTCCTCTTCCTGACAAATGGTTTGTGCAGGAAGGCCATGTCAGTTGTGGCTGGAGTCTTTCAAGGTTGCCATCCACACCTTGAAGGCTGACAAGGCCCTGCTCAGCCAGGTATGGTCTACAATGTTGTGTCGTGAGGGTTGATGCTCTTTCAATGAGATCAACATCTATTGAACGCTTCTCTGATTAGTACGTTGTACTTCTTTTGTTTGCATCCTAACATTTGTTTGTATGTATGTCCCTGACCAGGTGCACCCAACCCTCAATGCCCTGGAAGCCCACACTGCAGCATATGCAGACACAGCTGAGTACCCTGAAACACCGAGAAAGGATGTGGTCGACGCATTCAAGGCGCAGTGCACGAAGCACTACCACCCAGCCCAGCCCGCACCATTCATGCTCGACCCGGTCAACTTTGAGATGCATGAGGAGTTGAGTGCAAGCTGTAGAACAATGCCCAACTCTGCAAATCTGGATGCTTGTCTTTTGCGCATGATGGGGAAATTTGTGGACTGGATTGAAGCACCTGCTTTACCTTCCCCTTGCTTGTATATGTAGGCACCGTGGTGCGCTCACCCATAAACTGTCTTACACCCGAGCAGCGGGAGGATGTGCTCCAGCTGGTTGTGCGCTTGAATGGAGACAAAAATACCATTGGCGTGTCAGAAGCAGCTTCTCAAGGGCTGAAGGAGCTGGATCTGGGGGAGTCGGAGCCTGATGTAGTAGATCCAGTCACCTTCTTCAAGAGGCGTGACTTAGCAGCCTAGGAACCTTAAAACCTTAACAGCCGACTCAGCAAAGTTGCAGACCATTGACCATTGACCTTTACTCTCCGTGGCAGCAAACAAGCTACTTTCAGCGCACGCAACGTCAGGTGCAGCAGAGCGAAACGGGGCAGCTTGGGGGCGCATCTACACACCACGCCGCAACAGCTTCAGCATTGAGAAGACTGAGAAGATGGTTGATTTCAAGGCAAAAATGCCTTGCCGCTTGGTACAGCTAGGAACAGCAAAGCTGACTCAGTGTTCCTCTTTGACATGGTACAGATCACCAAGATAGATCTGATCTCATCTGACCTGGTCAGGCCCCCATTCTGACATTTTTAATGATCATGAAGTTGAAGGACACCATCATACATTCTTTAAAAGAAATGAAGATAATTTATGCCTGAAAGAGCAAAGCAAAATACGCATGTGTACCCTGTAAGAGCTATTCAGATAGGCAAGCGTCAAATACAACGTTATGTTTCAGCCTTTTGGCCAGGAAAACCACTTCTGGATTGTGTTTCTTCTATCAAAAGAGTCATTGAGGGTTTCCCATCAGCCCTCAAAATTTGATGACAATAAATCAATTGCATGTGGATGCTCTGGCATATTTAGCGCCTGAAACTCACATAATATAGTGCTCAGTGATGTGCACGTTACCGTTGACACCGTCATGACGTTTTACAAGACGGTCCGTTACAGTAAAAATTACGGTAAAAAAAGTACATTACGGCGTACATCGTAAGAAAATACCAGAGAAAACACCGTATACGGCGGTATGACGGCGTCCAAATTACGCCGTAAATTGCGGTGCCATTTGTGAACTCTGATAGTGCTACATTGCTTTGTAACACTACAAAGCGCAAAAGAGTTTTCCATTAAGCGCTATATGCTGAGCCCCAGGCGCAGTTGCCTGTCCTGCTTGCCCTTGCGATGCAAGCTCTTTACCAATTTGTCAAGCACATGGAGACACTGCTAAAGCATGAGCTTCTATGGTGACAGGATGGAGCTACCATATTTTGAGCAGGAGCGGAAAATACCTGGATCCGCTTGTGTGATCCCTACAAAAGCATGCTATTCTACACTAAGTGGGTTGAGGCTCTCTTCAGGAGAGCTCAGTTAGCAGTGTTGGTTAGGTTTTGCAGCGTGATTTACAAGGCCTAATTCGTATGTAAACGTATGTAAATCATGACATTGATCAGCGTACTTCTTTTCTCCCTAAACAGAAGCACTGGACATTTAACATTCTGAAGCAGCCTGTGCACTTATGAAGCCCAATGTTCTGTGCGCCACTCACCTTTGGGATGTCTTTGAGAGGGATAGCATGGGGCGTAAATGTGAGCTCAACGTCGGGGAAGTCGCCTGGCTTGGCATAGCGTTCAGGGTGCCGCTCTTCTGTCTGTGAAGCAGTAAGCAGCAAGTTGTCAGGTCGTTAGGCTGCTTGGCTTGGCATAGCATTCAGGGTGCTGCTCCTCCGTCTGGGAAGCAGCAAGTGCTTAGGTTACTTGGTTGTACACGCGCTCATTAAAATGGCCAGCTACTCCGTCACAGAAGTGTGCTGCAAGCATTCTATACACGTGGGGTTGAAACCCCATGCTTGGCAAGCAGCGCAAGCAGAGTGAACTAACAAATATGCGTCACAAAAATAAGAAAACTATTTGTGCTCCTCAGTAGACCAACTCGATTAAATTCCGTGCAGCCTTTACTACTGGTTCAAGTTCAAGTTTTGCTCAAATGCAGGGTGCCCAGAAAAGTGCAACATGCACCTGCTTATCTGCATGCTAAGAAGCCCTCGAGGGAGAAAGGATCCTGAGCTTCATGTTCAAGCCTCTTAAGTGATCTGAAAAGGCTTCCACAAGGTATTGCATTGATATGAAGTCACAAGGACAAGGGCATTAATTTCTTGACTCACCCAGAAGTTATTGGGAATCCATGGCACAACTCTATCTGGGCCCAAGGTCACTCCCGTCCTGCAGGAAGCAGATGATCATGCATCAGATCATTGTCAGTCCTGTTGCCAGTGCAATTGTCTTGCTCCTGGTACAGTATGAATAAGTTACCCCAAGCAAATGTCGATGCAAAAAAAAGGAAAAGATGCAACATTTGCCTCCAGGACCTGGGGCTTGGGCGCCCTGGTTTGTTCATCCAACTCCTCTCGCACCCATAATCAAGCTTGGCAGCCATTCAAGCTTTGCCCTACAAATCAGAGAGCAGAAGTTCACACCCAGCACAGAGTCAAGAGACCAAGACCGCACAGCAGCAATCTGGCCCCAGCGGCTCAGCGCAACTGAACCAACACTCAGCAGCTCAGCGCAATCTAACTAAGCAGCTCCGCTCTTTAAGCAGCTCAGTGCAACCTCACCAACACCTAGCCGCTCAGCGCGACATTTCCTAGCAGCCCAGCGCAACACGCTTGACGCACTTGCGCTCGGATGCCCTGTACTCCGCCTCCACCACGGCCAGCTTCCCTCTCAGCCGGCGGACCTCGTCCTCTGAGAGATCCTTGTTGTGAGTTAGCTGCTCGATCAGTCTGCATGCCCACAAAGCACCAGAGTAAGAAGCTGTACTGTGGGTCAGGCGCTTGCGCGATTGACCTGCAGGCCCACAAAGCACTAGTGACCTACCCAGAGGCAGCTGCCATACTGAGCGCTGCGCAAAAGGGGCAGGTTGGCATACAGGCAGCCATGCTTTCTGCAAGCCTTTGCTACAGATAACAAACTATTTGCTCCTATCGCGTGCAGCAGACAATCAAAACACTCCAGCAGCAAGGGTGAGTGTTGACCGCAGCCAATGCTGTTTGAAAGGGTTTGCCTCCTTCAGAACAGCATTTCTGGGACCTGAGCCATTCAAACAGGCAAAAAGTGGAGCTCACGGCACGCCATCATCCTTCCTTTGTCATTCTTCTTCCAGATGATGCTGGCATTATCTTGCTGCAGGGATGGCCAATGATGCATAGTGTGCACAGGGGGGGCCCTGGTGTGAGCCGCTCATGCGCATGCACTACAAACAAAAAGATAAGTAACGAATGGCTCACTCACGCCTTGGCTTGGCCGGCTTTGTTGGCCATGCGGTCCAGCTCATAGTTGAGCCTGTCCCGCTGCTCCTTCACTGTCATCTTCCCCTGCACCGAGCAAACTCAGTGCACAATTCAGTGGAACATCCAAGTGCATATCAGACAAGCTTGTGTAAGGAGGTCACAGTGCGCTGGCGGCCAACACAGAGCCCCCTCAATGCGCTCAACACAGGGAGTACACAGCACGAGGAGCACGGCCCCTGCCTGGTGATGTTAACACAGTCGCACCGCAACACAACGCCTGTGGGAGGGCTCCAGCCACCTAGCACCTCAGATACTGCTGCTGCTGCTGCCGTTGCCTGCCTGCCTGCCAAAGTAAGGGCATGCGGCGGCTCTTGCTGTTGTTCTGTTGCAGTCACAGAATGCTCTCTTGTTAACCTATTACTTCCATTGCTAAGTGGGCGGGGTGCTGGGAGTCGCACCTGGGCAGGTCCCAGGTACGAGCCGCCGGCGGGGATGACATTGGGTGACGCAGAAGCAGGCATGCGCGGCTGGTGGCGTGTGCTTGCACCTGGCTTGCCCCCTTTCGCAATGGTAGCGTCCTCGCCCATGGCCTCAGACAGCTGCTTCAGTTCCTGCAAGCACAGGGCATGCGCTGATATGTCTCCCGCGTGCTGGCATGCGCTGGAATGTCTCTCGAGTGCTGGTATGCGGAAGCACATGCTCCAGGCAGGACAGCTGGCACGTAGAGGGAGGAGAAAGGCTTATGATCAAAGAGCTGTAGAGCAGAGAGCTGTAAAATGGCAGAAGAACTGCTTTAGCCCTCCAGGCCAAGTTTTGAGCCCGTGTGAGTGTATGTGTGTGTGTGGCTTGGCCTCATGGAGCCAGCGTGGACATTGGGTTGGAGCCAGGAGGGATGGAGCCTGGAGGGTCAGCATGGCCATCGGGTTGGAGCCAGGAGGGTTGGAGCCAGGAGTGAAAGCATGAACATTGGGTTGGAGCCAGGAGGGTTGGGGCCAGCATGGACATTGCCAAGAGCACATGGCACCAGATAGAGGCTCGGATCGCTCATGCTCATGAGCTAACCCCAGCATGCTGCACCCACGTCGATGCAATTACATCCCAAGGTCGCAATACATGCTTGCCCTTCAAAGATCAGAGCAACCCATCCAAAAGCAATGTTTGCTTGCTTCACGCAAGCCAGCCCTGTCCATTATCGTTGCCAATATGAAACAGCACCTGGATCTTTTTCTTAATGGTCTCTCTGTGGCCAAGGGGCAAGATGTTAAGGCCCTTCTGCATCTGGTCGTCCGTGAGCTTCACGAGCAAAGGGCCATCAACCCTGCAAGAGCGCAAGACGCACTGCATTATAAGCAGAAGCCAAGCTGCCTCCCACGCCATGCAGACCTTCACACCCAAGCGACATGCTTGGTGTAGGTAGTGGAAGAAGGCCCCCATTTCTTGGAGCACTCGCAGTATGGTCGTGTAGGGCACTAGACTACAACTTGAAGCGTCCAGTCCACAGTCAGAAGCCCGAGACAGGTGTCTCTCAATTGGGTCATGGGTTGTGGCCTGTATAACCCTGTGTCGAAGGTGACACTCGCGAAGTTTCATTAGGGCTTGTGCAGGAGCATTGCAATGGCTACAGATTATTTGCAGGATTTGAGGAGCTTGTCTGGCCCTTTGCCCCACCTGTTGTGTGCAAACTTCTTGCGGTAGTTCAGGAAGCCAATGGACTCAATCCAATTGCACACATCCAGCACGTCCCATGTTGTGATGTGTCTCCTGCAAGCTTCAGCTACAGCGGCATCAAGGCGGCCCTGCAAGGCAGTTTAATTGCGTCAAAGGAAAGGCTGACAGGTAGGCCAATCTTCTTGCAGGTATAGCATTTGGGCATAAGCAAGATTGATGCACAGACTAATGTTATGTTGGGCTCAAAACAGGCTTGGCAGTCAACAGCAAGCACACAGCACCAGGCCTGATTGTCACCTGTGGATTTGCCGTGCTCACTGGCACAAAATCCATGTGTGGTGCATGCTCTAGGCAGACACACCCCGGACATCGACGAATACAGTGTTAAAGCATCAGCATCTCCTGATCAGTCACCAAGGTGCATGGCACCTGCCCTCACCTTCATTGTATCCTCAAAGTTTTTGCCTTTTTTTACCTTAGTCCCTGCGGAGCTCGGCCGAGCTGCTCCGCCCCTAAGCACAGCACAGGAAATGAGAAAGAAAGCCTTGAAGCAGCTGCATTTGACAAGCCTCAAGTGCGCAAACGGTATACTCATCAAATCTAGTTCCATCCTCAACAGCACCATTTAAGCCCGTAAACTTTATTGCTGTCAGAGCAGGGGCCTCAGGGCTTGCCACTGCCTCTGCCAAAGCGGAATTAATTCCAGACATTGAGCAGGCCGCAACCTTCAGGGCTGTCCTTGCAACAGCGCCAGCACACGCCTGGGCTTGCCGATCAGCCATGCTGGACATGCACTGGAAAGCTTGCCCATCAGGCATGCTGGACATGCACTGGGTCACCAAAAGGCAATGGGTCACCAAAAGCCATGCTGGACATGCACTGGGTCACCAAAAGGCCGAAAGAGCGCGTCGTGGAAGCTTGCCCCATGCCCCACACCTAGACAGAGGCTCCCTGCTTTTGTCCAAGGAGTAGTCCTCGCTGTACTCCAGCCTTGTACCCTCTGAGAAGCGCGCTGAGAATGGCGGGACGCCATGCCCCTCCTGCACCACAAGCATCATGACGTGCCTGTCAGCCCTTGAGGACCCAAAACACTAAGCACACCCTGACAACTTTCCATGAAGTATGTTGCATGGATCCATTTGGCTCTTTTGGACATTACCATACTTTGGCGCGAAGGCGTTCCTAGGCTGACGTGAAAAGAGATGGCTGTCAACCAGAATCCTGACCTTCTCTATGAGCAGCAGCAGCACAGGACAGAGTCTCGAAAGTGTGAGTAGACTAGATACGCACCAAAATGGTGGGTCATCCTTTAGACCCTAGCCAGCATACCAATGCGGCACAATACTGCACGCGCTGCGGCCCATAAAGCCCAGGCATTGCTGGTGAGGCTTCAGCAAGAACACACTCACTATTGAAGAGTACTCATCCTCTGTGAGCGTGCCAGACTCCTCTTGCATGGGTCTCAAGGAGCCGTGTATCGTGGAATCCTGCACGAGGGGAAAGCACAGTCCAGCGGATGTGAGGATGGATGGAACACTGGAGTCCTATTCTTGAGGGCACATGCCCTACAACTGAGAACCCTCAGTAGCCTAGCACTAGGCACAAAGGTATCAGCTTGTATGTGTGTCTGTGTCTGTGTCCATGAGCGCACAAATGTTGCTTTGCCAGAAGCAGGTGATGGCACGGCCTCTTACGTTTCAGGGGGACGTGCAGCGCTCTGGCCAGATGCCCAAGATATGATGACATGACACTGAGCAGCAGATCTAGCAACAGGCATGAGAGCAGATTTGGTGATGCTCCTCAAATCTGGACCTGGTGAGGGTGCGAGGCTGAGGAAGGGGTTTGCTGCCAATGCTGGAACGTGATGGCCGAGGAAGGTGTGGCAGTGGGGCTGGAGCCATGGTATGCCTGCGTCCAGACAAGTAAGCAAACGCACAAAGAAGCATGAGTGGCAGTGTATTGTACAGTGAATGTGCCAAACCAGATGCGCCCCACAGTCTAATCTACTTGCCTTAAAATTCACATATGAGCAAACCTTCCTGGGCACATATCTTTCCGGGTGCTAGTTTTGGATGCACAGGGCCTGCCAAGCACCTCATCCAAACTAACTTGCGAAGGCACCAGTTTAGAAAAATGACATTCCAAGGCACGAGGAGCGTTGGGTTCCACAAAGCTAGGGAGCTGCGCTAGATTTTATCCAGCAAACTGGGCCCGGTGCAGGACAGCCATCAATCCCCGCAGTCCATGTGCAAGGCATCTAAGCCGTTGTGCAGGTTTGCCTCACAGGCTGAGCTTGCGCGAGTCCCATGCTGCACTCACAGAGTATGGAGCCTGCTGCATGACTGCTCCGTAGGGGTTGTAGGGGTGACGGGACCGTTGGGATGCAGGCACAGTCGAGACCCGGCCCTCGCCACTGCCCTCAGCATCTGGCCCAAAGCTGCCGCTGTGCGTGAGCCACCGCACCGCATTGAAAAAGATGGGCAAATGGGATGGTCCATGAAAACAGGGTGTCCATGTCACATGCTCAGAAGTGCCAGGCGTCACTGCGCGCTGCGCGCGCGCGTTGCACATGCACATGCACATGTAGAGCATCGACTGAACAGAGTTTATGTACACCAAGATGGAGGTGTTTCACTCGTACCCCATGTTACACCTGCAACAGGAAGCGCTCCTCCCCTCCTTCTGGCCAATCCTGTGTGATGACGGCATGGCAATGTGCCCAGCACATCTCTTCTGCGCAGGCAACCTAGCAATTCTGTCTGCGTCAGGGTGTTCACCAGGTGTCTAGGAGTAGCTGCCACCCACAGTGCGTACTTAACGTTCTTCGCCACTCACTCAGGACACCGCACCCATTTGCTGAAGAAGTCACTGGTCGCAGGAGGCGCGCACGAGCCAAAAGCACACAGCGCCTGCTCCGTCACCAAGCAGTCCCTGCGGGCAGCAGGCGTGCGCTGACCAACAGCACGGCATGTGCTCTCACCTGCTGTAATCACTGCTGTAGTTGGTAGGCTGCCCAGTAGCAGCCTTGAGCCCCACGGTGACTGCCGCACTTGCTGAACGCCCTGGTGTGCTTGCATACTGTGCAGCGGCGTGGTCGGCTTGGTCTGACAAGCCTGCATTCGCCACGCAAGCAGCATGCTCCCCTGACAGGCTTGCTTGCATCTCGCTGCCAGCATGCTCCCCTCACAAGGACACTGCTTTGGGGTCTTGGATACGCCTGCTCACCCCTGGCACATGAGCAGACAACAATTTGATCAAAGGCACGACCGCGAGCTGCTTTGGCCCGGCATGCTCTCTGCTGCTCCTTGGCTTGCACCAAAGTACGAGACGGAGCAGCAGCCATGGCAGCTGTGCTCTCCGCGCAGATTCCACAGAGCGCACATGCCATCCAGGTCCATGCAGCGGGGCACTCTAAGTCAGGAGGCACTCTAAGTCAGGAGGCACTCTCAGTCAGGAGGCACTCTCAGTCAGGAGGCACTCTAAGTCAGGAGGCACTCTAAGTCAGGAGGCACTCTCAGTCAGGAGGCACTCTCAGTCAGGAGGCACTCTCAGTCAGGAGGCGCCCCACCATGCCTTTCCTTAAGCAGGCTCTTGTCCAACAGCATGTGATGGCCAAGGCATTGTCCGAGAGCATTCAATGGCCAAAGCATTGTCCAAGAGCATTCGATGGCCAAAGCATTGTCCAAGAGCATTCGAAGGCCGCAGCATGGCATGCCACATGACATTGGCTGTAGGTGGCTTTTGGGGCCGGGCAGCGGTGTGCTGCACCCTCCCCAGAGCTGCCAAAGAGTTCTGTCACCTTGCACTGACTTGACCTACTCAGGGAGGAGTCTGCATAGGTGCCAGAGGCCAGGCTGTCTCCTCCTTGCCGCGCCACAGGAGATGTGCTTGCGGGAGGGGCATCGTGGAGGCCTACGACGGCGCCGCTCTTTGGGGGCAGAGGGGTGTGGCCTTGGGAGGGAGGTTGGGCTCCGGCTGCGACGGGGGGCCTGCCGGAACTGCGAAGCAGCCAGAGTTGCGCATTCTGAAAGGGGGCTCGGGGGTTTGGAGGTGCTTGTCCACTGTGCACGCATGTGCCAGCAGGCGCGGGGGCTGTCAGGGGTACATCTGAAAGGGAGATTTGAGGGCTGCAACAGCATGACTTAAGAGCTGCACAAGCATAAGTTAAGGGCTGCACAAGCATGACTTAAGAGCTGCACAAGCATAAGTTGAGGGCTGCACAAGCACAACTTAAGAGCTTCTGAAATTGTGACACATGGTCGCCAAAAGGGTGCCTTGCCAATGCACTAAGACAGAACAACAGGTTTCCCTCTTGGCAGTCCTACTGGCGGCAAGCCGCAGGGCTGCAACCTCTGAAAATCAGCATAACCAGGAAGCAATGGGGACCCGCGTACCTGAGCAAGTCTCCCCCCTCCAGAGAATCCATGCTGGGATCTTGGTAGTGGGGCTGCAGGATAGATGGAGTGTAAAGCATCACCATCACAACCAGCCCATTTGAGTGTCTTTGGAGCTCTGACTGCAAAATCTATTTAGCATGTCATTAAAAGAGGCAAGATACTGTTGGACCCACCTTTTGCACTGACTTGGGACTTGCTTGAGAAGAATCGTCGGCCTGACCGTGTCCAGGGGTTGGGGCAGAGATAGCATGCAGATAAGGTCCGCAGGTGTGTAGAGTTGCATGTGAATGTATGTAGGTGGGCACTTGAAGGCTTGTTAGTGCATCTACCAGAGCTCTGTTACAGACATTGCTCATGTCTTTAAAAGCTGGAAGAAGCAGCCGGCGCGCACTATCTTCAGCGGCCCAATGTTAACCTTCCTGGTTGTGTACTTTTCAGATCAAGGTCGTAAGCAAACATCATGCTTGTATGCAGAGAGCTTGTATTTGCTCATGCAATGGCGTACTGCATGGAGCGGAGATGGACATATGCAAGGGCCTTGATGACGTGTTTTCTTTTCAATCCTCTCTGTGTGTAGATATGTGCATGGTATGTTTGCATCTTTCTGTGTTGTGTACACATGTACATGTTTTATGCGCATGTCTACATGTGTGTGTGTTGTGCACGCGCGCACGTGTATGTGCATGTGTGTGTATGTGAGGGTGTGCGTGTGAGTGCATGTGTATGTGTGTATGCGTGTGTATGCATACCCCCGCGGTTACGCGCGTGTTTGTGTGTGTGTGTGTGTGTGTGTGTGTGTGTGCGCGCGCGCGCGTGTGTGTGTGTGTGTGTGTGTGTGTGTGTGTGTGTGTGTGTGTGTGTGTG
>LKMJ01001524.1_pt1 | contig 20561 bp, 17 predicted proteins | sample 643391 | NCBI WGS metagenome assembly LKMJ01 (sample SAMN04112250, study PRJNA286221) | soda lake metagenome | biome: soda lake; feature: Kulunda Steppe; material: water; isolation source: sample PL-Br10 brine of Picturesque Lake | place: Russia: Kulunda steppe | collected 2010-07 | reverse complement strand
TGTCAGTGACGAAACAGTTGTCCCGGTACTCAGTGGCGGGAATCTGACGCTGACTGATCTCCGCAGTATCTTATCAGATGGCCTCATGTTACGCGACCGGTTGGTTAGTCTCCGTGTTCGTATTACCGACAAACCCGGAGAAATGGCAAACGTTTCGGAGCGTATCGGTGGTTGCGATGCGAACATCGAATCTGTCCGTCAGGAACGCGCTTCGAACGAACTAGCTCCGAACGAGGCGTTCCTGTATTTCCGTCTAGAGACAACTGGTGTTGACCAGACAGAACATGTCGTCCAATCGTTGGAGTCAGCAGGGTATTCGGTGAGACAGAACTCCCAGCATTGGTGAAACTGGTGTCTGCTCCAGAAATGTCGACCACGATACCGCCGAGTTACGTTACTATTCCGTAGAGGATTCAACAACAATTGCCGTAGAAGAGACAACAACGTTATTTATGTTGCACACAAATATGACAACCGTGCGATTACGAAAACCCCCACTTTATGAGAAACACAGATCGGCAGGTGCCGACCTGACAGAGTTCGGAGGCTGGGAGATGCCGTGCGCATTCGACGATATCCAGACGGAACACTTCTCAGTGCGTGAGTCGGCAGGTATCTTCGATGTGAGCCATATGAGTGAAGTTCAGATACAGGGTCCCGACGCAACCTTACTACTGAACCGACTGACGACGAACACCGTCGAGGCGCTTGCCCCCGGCGACGCACAGTATTCATGTATTCTGAATGAAGACGGACTGATACTGGACGATACAGTGATCTACCGATATCCGGATCAGGAGGGCTATCTTTGCATCCCGAACGCCGGTCACGGAGAGTGGATGACCGACCACTGTCGCTCGTCCGCCGAAGAGTTTGGATTCTCTGTCACTGTTGATAACAGAACTGAAGATCTAGGTCTGTTCGCAGTCCAGGGACCAGATGCTGTCTCGGTCGTTAGCGAGGCGTCGTCGGATCCTGTCCATGAGATCGGTCGTTTCAGTTGTATCCGCACAGAGATAAACGGCGTCAGCTGTCTGGTTGCCCGGACTGGCTACACCGGCGAGGATGGCTTCGAAATCTGTTTCGATGCGAACGGGTCAGCAGCTGTCTGGACGGCGTTCGACGATCTGCAGCCATGCGGACTCGGCGCTCGGGATACGCTCCGTCTCGAAGCCGGACTGCTTCTGTCCGGGCAGGATTTTGATCCTGACACTGAACCTCGAACACCAGTTGAGGCACGTCTTGATTTCGTCGTCGATTTCGAGACAGATTTCATCGGGCGGCAAGCGCTACAGGATCAAACGAAAGATGGCTGCAAACAACAGCTGGTCGGCCTGCGGGTTGACGGTCGCGGCATCGCTCGTAGCGGCTACGAAATCCTTGTCGAGGATACACAGATTGGACATATCACGAGTGGAACACATAGCCCTACATTTAATATCCCGCTAGCACTGGGTTATGTTGACGCAGATTTCAGTGAAACTGGAACAGCTGTGACCGTACAAGTCAGGGACCGGCATGTCGACGCGACTATCGTCAATCACCGATTCCTGGACTCACTAGAACATTAAATATAACTATGACATTCGATTTTCCGGATGATCTCCGGTACGCCGAATCGCACGAATGGACAAAAGAACAAAACGGTACTGTTCGGGTCGGGATATCCGACTTTGCACAGGACGAACTCGGTGATATCGTCTTCATTGAGCTTCCTTCCGAGGGTGAACAGGTCACCAGGGGCGACTCATTTGGAATCGTCGAGAGTATCAAAGCGGTCTCTGACCTCTATGCGCCGGTCACGGGGAGAGTCGTGACAACTAACGAGACTCTCAAAGACCAGCCAGAACTCGTCAACGACGAACCCTTCGACGGTGGATGGATGATCGAAATCGAACCGGACGAAGATCTCGAACATCTCCTCAGCCCGAAGGAATACCGCAATCAGGTATAATATGTCAGGTGAATATATGGAAGACATTCGGAACGACCCGTTTACCAAGCAGACAGGGAGTCCGTTTGCACCGAACTCGGGAGCAGAAGTCGAGACGATGCTTGACGTGATTGGTGTCGACGATGTCGAGGAACTGTTCGATATCCCGGAGTCGGTTCGATTCGATGAACCACTCGGTATCGATTCGACGGCAGAACCTGACCTGAGACGGCAGGCAAAAGCAACTCTCGGCAGCAATACTGGACTAACGGAGTTTCTCGGACGTGGTCACTATTCGCATCAGATTCCGTCAGTCGTCGATCACCTGTCCCTTCGATCCGAATTTTTGACGTCCTACACGCAGTATCAACCGGAAACGTCCCAGGGGTTTCTCCAGGCGCTGTTCGAGTATCAGTCGATGCTGGTGGAGCTAACTGGACTCGGTGTAGCGAACTGTTCGATGTATGATGCTGCGACGGCGTTGGGTGAGGCTGCAACGCTCGCGATGCGGGTCAGGCAGGTCGACGGATCATGTGTGCTCGTTCCCGACTACATCCGCAGTGAGCGTCGTGCGGTTCTCGAAAACTACGTCGGTGGCACTGAACTGACTGTCGAGAGCTTCGAGACTACCGAGGGGATGGTCGATCCGGAAATGCTGGACGATCGACTCACCAACGACACCGTCATGGTGTACGCAGAGAACCCGACTGTCGAAGGCGTCATTGAGGAATCTCTGCACGAGATCGGAACGCTTGCTGACGAGTATGGTGCCCTCTTTTGTCTCGGAAGTGATACGGTTGCACTCTCCTTGCTACAACGGCCATCCGATGTCGGTGCGGATATCGTGGTCGGTGATGCGAGCGTGCTGGGACTTCCGGCTGCTCACGGGATGGGCCTTGGCCTGTTCGCCTGCCGTGAAGAGTTCCTCAGACAGGTACCCGGGCGACTCGTCGGTGCGAGCGAAGACGCGACGGACAACAGAGCATACACACTCACGCTCCAGACACGCGAACAGCACATCAGGCGTGAACGGGCAACATCGAATATCTGTACGAACCAGGCGTGGGTCGCTCTGCGGACAGCGATTCATGCCGCCTGGCTCGGCCCGGATGGGCTGTTGTCGCTGGCAGAACAGTGTTATCGGGAGGCGGAACAGTTGGCTACCGAAATGAACAGAATAGACGGTGTCTCTGCCCCGGTGTATGACTGTCACCACTTCCGAGAGTTCCAGGCAACCTTCGAACCTGATGCGCGGAATGTTGCGTCTAGTCTGCGAGACCGTGGATTTGCACTCCATGCCATTGACTCTGACCGACTGCAGATCTGTGTCACTGACACCAACGTACATGAAACAGACAATCTACTCCAGGCGATAACGGAGGTAACCAACTGATGGAACACAATCAAGCGAGTTGGAAGGATCCTGACTCTGACGGCTACGAACCGCTCCTGTCAGAAAAAAACAAAACGGCGGTATCGACGGATGCGAGCGCACTTCCCGACGAACTGACGCGTGATTCGCTGGAACTACCAGCTCTCTCGGAGCCGGAACTTGCGCGTCACTACACGAGACTTTCGCAGATGAACTACAGCATCGATACTGGACCGTATCCGCTTGGTTCGTGTACAATGAAATTCAACCCAACGTTTGTTGAGGATATCGCTGCCCGTCCCGAGGGATCGACACACCCGGACCGCCAGGGTGAGACCATTCAGGGGACATTACAGGTCTATCACGAGCTTCAGGACTATCTCGCTCGTATCGGCGGGATGGACGCTGTCTCTCTCCAGCCACCCGCAGGTGCAGCCGGCGAGTTCACTGGTATTCTGGTGGCCAAGGCCTATCACCAACAGAACGGCGACTCCCGGAGTGAGGTAATTGTCCCAGCCAGCGCCCACGGAACAAACTTTGCGAGCGCCGCCATGGCGGGCTACGATGTCGTTGAGTTACCCGCGGCCGAAGACGGACGCGTGGATCTCGATGCACTGCGGGAAGCAGTTACCGAAGAGACGGCAGCACTGATGTTGACCAATCCGAACACACTGGGGTTGTTCGAGCGAGATATCGAGAGTATCGCAGCGATAATTCACGATGCAGGCGGGCTGTTGTACTACGATGGCGCGAACCTCAACGCGTTGCTCGGTCGGGCACGACCCGGTGACATGGGCTTCGATATCATGCACTACAACGTGCATAAAACGTTTGCAACCCCACACGGTGGGGGCGGTCCCGGAGCAGGACCTGTCGGTGTCACCGAAGAACTCGCACAGTATCTGCCTGCACCTCATATTCGAAAGACCAACCATACATCCTCAGACAGAAATGCCGAGACAGAGCCGACTCGATACGAACTGTATGAACCATCCCAGACGGTCGGGAAGGTACATGGTGCGATGGGCAACTGGCTCGTGTTACTGAAAGCGTATGCGTATATTCGTCGCCTCGGTGATGATGGCCTTCGCGATGCCAGCGCGAAAGCCGTTCTGAACGCGAACTATCTGGGTGAACAAATCGACCTCGACATTCCATTCGGCCCGTACCACCACGAGTTCGTGGCGAGTGCCGGTGAACGTGACGCCGCCGACTTCGCCAAGGAGATGCTGGATTGCGGTGTGCATCCACCGACGACGAAATGGCCCGAAATTGTCCCGGAGGCGTTGATGACCGAGCCAACGGAGGCAGAGTCAAAACGCGACCTCGACCTACTCGCAGCAGCGTTCGACTCGGTCCAACTATCCGGTGGCGAACGAACTGAAGCGCCGACGACAACTGCAGCACGTTACATCGATCAAACCAGTGCTGCTCGAAATCCAAGACTGTCGTGGCACACACTCGAGGAGTAATACTGGTGGGTACAACTCGTCTAGCGACTCGATCCAACGGTGTCTCGAAAGCGTTCATTTTTATACCACGAATCATTGTTTTGTCGTGACTGTGTTGCCCCATGGGTCTGTCCTGCCTTCGACAGTTACTGGCTGCCTTACAGAAGTAGCTCTCGTCTTGGACCGTCGTGTCTCATCGCACCAGAGAACTTTTATTATTCGAGAGTGAATCTATGGATATGAGTCGTACTGGTAAGCCATCTTGGCTAGAGATGCAACCACCGTCGGGCAAGCGATTCACAGATATCAAACAATCGTTGCGTGAGCGAGACCTCCACACTGTCTGTGAGGAAGCCAACTGTCCGAATCTGGGCGAGTGCTGGTCCGGTCGAAACGGTCCCGGTACGGCCACGTTCATGCTCCTGGGTGATCGGTGTTCACGAGGCTGTAACTTCTGTGACGTACAAACCGGCGGAATGGAGCCACCTGATCCGGACGAACCGATCAAGGTGGCCGACGCCGTCGCCGATATCGGTCTCGATTACGTGGTGTTGACAAGCGTCGACAGGGACGACCTCCCTGACCAGGGTGCAGGCCATTTCGCTCGCACGATCAGGGAGATCAAAACCCGAGACCCATCGATACTCGTGGAGGCACTCATCCCTGACTTCCAGGGGGAAAACCAACTCGTCGGTGAGGTGCTTCGAGCAGATCCCGACGTCCTCGCACACAACGTTGAAACTGTCGACCGACTCCAATGGCCTGTCCGGGACAGACGAGCGGGGTACGAACAGTCACTGTCCGTGCTCCGCCAGGCCGCACGCGACTCTGACACGTACGCGAAGACAAGTCTAATGCTCGGCGTCGGCGAGTATTCCCACGAAGTCTACCAGACGCTCCGAGATCTCAAAGCAGTCGGCGTTGATATTGTCACCTTCGGACAGTATCTTCAGCCATCACGGTCACACCTAGAGGTCTCGGAGTTTGTGCATCCCGATATGTTCGATACGTGGAAACGGGTTGCTGAAGAGGAGGTTGGGTTCCTTTACTGTGCGTCTGGTCCGATGGTCCGATCGTCGTACCAGGCCGGCGAACGATTTGTCGAGGCTGTTCTGGACGGCGAAGCTATCGAAACCGCTCGACAACGAGCACAAAACTAAATCAGGTCACCAACACTGATCGGACTCTGGCGGAGATCTGTCCTTGCAGACGCCGCTTCTGTCGTCGGCAACGTTTTTATTTCGAAGGGGAACTGGCTTGGTGGCTCCCAGTGAGAAAATTTAGTATAACTGATAGATGCGGTGACACTGAACTCGGCGTCCCACTACTACAGTGACCGGCCCACCACACCAAACTTGCTGTAGCGACAGCACTGACGTGGTCGTTATATACGAACGAAGACCATCTCTTGATCGACTTCGACATCGAAAGTTTCGACTGGCGGCTCCTCACCCGCCAGTGCGACGCCGTACTCCGCTTTCGACTCCTCGTCAGTATCTGCCCCGGACGGTGCAACGTCAGTCTCGAAGGTCCGAGTTCGGAGGTGGGGATTAAATAGCGATTCTCCAGAGGTAATATCGAACTCCCAGCCGTGCCATGGACAGCGAACAATCTCACCGTCACGCTCCCAGCTCTCGAACTCTCCAGGCGTTTCGGAACAGGTAGTACCTGTCACCTGCCCCTCACAGAGCGGTGCGAGCTGGTGGGGACAGATGTTGTTCAGCGCGTAGTACTCGCCGTCGATGTTGAATACACCGATCGACAGCCCATCGATTTCGACGAGAATTCGGTCACCGGGCTGGAGGTCGGCTACAGGACAGACCTCGTATCGTGTTGGCATCGGTGGATCACCCGAGATCCGCTGGATCGTCCGGGAGCTGATACAACTCCTGGGCGTTTTTGTAGTAGATTCGCTCTTTTTTCTCCGCTGAAAGCGATGGTGGCAGGGCATAATCCGGGTCGTCACCGTCCCAGTGCGGGTAATCACTCGAGAACATCAGCAGCTTCTCGGCATCGATCGTCTCGATAAGTTTTTTCAGATTTTCGGGGTTGTCTGGCATGTGAGATGGCTGTGTGGTGAATCGGACGTGATCGTAAATATACTGGCTCGGTGGCTGGTCGAGCCACGGTGCCTGCGACCGCAGCGCTTTCCACTCGTTGTCGATACGCCACATAAACCATGGGAGCCACGTGTAGCCACCTTCGATAAGTACTAGCTTCAGGTTTGGAAACTCCTCGAAGACACCTTCTGCTAGAACGCTAGCGAGCAGGCCAAAATAGTTCGTTGCGTACAGTGTGTGCCACTCGAAATAGGTGTTCGGATGGCCAGCGCCGGTTACGGGCGATCCAACGCCGCTGCCTGCAGATGAGGTGTGAACACCGACTGGGAGTCCCATCTCTTCTGCGGCTTCGTACACCGGCCAGTAGTACGGTTGCCCGAAGGGTTTGCGACCAAATGCTCCCTGAATGAGAACTTGCACAACTTGTGGGTGGTCCCCGAATTCGCGGATCATCGCCGCCGATTTCTCTGGGTTCTCCATGGCGACGAACATCGAACAAAGAATTCGGTCGTCTTTCGGGAGCCACTCGTTGATCAGCCACTGGTTGAACGCTCTTGCAAGTTCGTAGGCGTAATCCCGATTCGGAATCCCGTTTATCGTAAGCCCTGTATCGCTGTTTAGGATGATGTAATCTGCGTTGTTCGCCTCGATGACGTTCTCTTTAACTATATCGTAACTACTCGCAGCGTACTCGCGACCGATATTTTCCTCTTCTAACTCCGCGGCATGATCTACCTCCGGGAACGAACTCGGCTTGTCTATCCCAGCAGGGTTGTTGTAGTTGAGATTCGGAACGTGCACTCCCCGCCCTTTGTACCGCTCTGGTAAGTACTCGACAATATTTTCCGGCGCTCCATACCCCTGGTGTACGTCACAATCTATGAGGGTTAGCCCGCCATCCCGTGACGGTTCTGTTTCTCTTTCGGTTGGTGGCATGGTCTCACGTATCAGCCCTCCGGATTTAATAATTTGGTCTTGCCAGTATCCACTGGCTGGTCTGACAGATATTTAGAGAGCCCAGAGTGGTAGTTCCTGCCGGATACGAGCTGTATTCTAGAAAGATTGATGCACCAAGATACAGCATATGGGAATATGCAGGAACCTGATACGATGCAGATGAGTGAGCTAGAGTTCTGGTTCGAGTACGTCGCCGATGGCGTCAAAAACACCGAGGATCCAGACGAAATCGCACACAAAATCAGTAACCGTGCGTGGTTTTGTGGTGTCGAGTTCGAACCCAGTGATTTCGACACTGTTGCAGAGATATTTGAGTCGTATGGATCCAGCGCGGGGTTCGCTGTGCTCGGGAGAGAAGCGGAATCCTCTGCTGAGACGATTACGTCTCTCGACAAACGAGGATTTGAAATCGTCTTTCACGGCCATCGCCACCATACATTTGGTGATCTCACGTACGAAGCGGCCTCTACGTACATTTCTACGGGTCTCGATGCCATCGAAGATGCCACAGGTATCGTGCCGGATGGAATGTTCGTTCCAAAGCGGGACGCAAGTCAGGGAACCCTCGACGCACTGGCCGACTTTGGGATCGAATGGGTCGTTGGCCGAGCTGCTGACGCGGATGTCCCCGACGATGTTACGCTTATCACACCGGAACGACCATACGATGATCTCTTGTTTGAGCAGGGCAACTCACCGAAAGAGGTGTTCGAAAACTACCCAGAAGACCCACGTCGTACTCATACATACGTTCTTCATCCGCCATATGAAATTCACTACGACGCGTTATCTGCGTTCGAGGAGTGGGTCGAGACGGTCCAACCCGTCAGCGTCAGCGAACAGCTGTCCACAGGAGCAGGAACCAGTGTGATATTGGATTGTTTTTCACCGATTCCGATACGGTAACACAGCTGTGGTGGATACTACAACTCGACCGAGAAACTACTCATCGCCGTGACTGTTTATGTTGAATATCTGATTGAACGCAGCGTTCTTGAATGATATCTGTGCACTGATTGTCATTTCGAGAATCTCACCGCTGTCGTAGCCAAGGTCTTGCAGTTCCTCGATATCACTACGGCCGATCTGTTTGGGGTGATAGACGGATCTAACACCGAACTGGAGGAGCGTCAGGAGTCCATCTTCGAGGTCGTCTTCGTTCTCGTCGTACTGCTGGACTGCCGCTACGACATCGTCGTCAACACCTTCAAACCGTGCTGCGCCACTGTGGTATGGGACACACGAGCGACACTCGATTTCGGAGGCGACAGCGAGAGCGATTAGCTCCTTCACTCCTGGATCGACCGAACCACGTTTGATTGCATAGTACTCTTCCAGCCGCCATAGCTCGAATAGCTTTGGCGTCTGTGCCAGCGCTCTGTTTTTGTGACTCCCCTCCCAGTCGATTGTGTCCGAGGAAAACCAGGGGATCTGTTCTAGTGCTCCCCTGACGGCCTCCCCATACTCTGCAATCTCGTCTGGGCCGTCAGCAATAATCTCTTCGACAGTTTTGCGTTCGGATAGTTCGATATATGGTTCGTTTGTCATGGCTGTATGTACGGTAACTACTGAATCCTGTCTTACGTTGTATCAGTAACAGTATCTGGTATTTATTTTTATATATGTGTCGGTATAGGTATAATTAGTCATTGTTCTTTTAGTTACGCTCTTGATCTCTGTGTTGTACCGGCAGCTTGTAACGCGTGAACTATACACTGCTGGTGGTGAATCAATGACGCATGCACAATCTTATTAATATACGCAATTCCAATAGCTTCTATGGCAAGTGATAACCAACCGCCAATCGAAGAGTCGACTGCGATCCCACACTGGAACAACCCCGACGCAGACCAACCGACAATCATCAATGGAGAGGGCGTCACTGTCTACGACGACTCGGGGAATTCGTATCTCGATTTTCTCTCCCAGCTGTACTGCTGTAATGCGGGACACAGTAACGAGGCTATTACGGATGCGATATCGAGCCAGTTGGAACAGATTCAGTATGTCTCCTCTTCGAAACACAACGATGTACGGTCAGCTCTCGCAGCTGATATCGTCGATATCGCACCCGGCGATCTCTCCGACGTGTTTTTTTCTGTTTCGGGCAGTGAGGCGAACGAAGCAGCGATCCAGTTAGCCAGGTCGGTAACAGACGGTGGTAAGGTGCTGACACGGTGGCAGTCCTATCACGGCGGCACCTACGCCTCGGGTGGGCTCACTGGCGATCCGAGCACTCGTGCAACCCTCGAACGTCATGCGGCCACAACCGGTTCGGCAAAATTCCTCCCGCCACTTCCGAAAGCATTCGATGGTGCCGAAGGCGAGACGCTCACAAAAAGGGCAGCCGATCATCTGGAGTTTGTTATCCGAAATGAGGGAGTCGACGATGTCACAGCAGTACTCATGGAACCAATCGGTGGTACCAGCGGTGCCTACACTGCCCCGCCCGGCTATTTTGAACGAGTCAGGGAGATCTGTGACGAGTACGATGTTTATCTCATCTCAGACGAGGTAATCACCGGATTCGGTCGCTGCGGGGACTGGTTTGGTATCGGTACGGAGGATGTTGTCCCCGATATGATAACGTTCGCAAAAGGCGTGACGAGTGCGTACATCCCCCTGGCGGGGGTTATCGTCTCGGAGTCAATCTCTGAAACGATCCGCAATCAGGCTCACGACGTGGGACAGACGTTCGCCGGCCATCCAGTCGCATGTGCGGCTGGACAGGCCGCAATCGCCGAGTACAAGCATGGACTCCTGGATCATTCCCGCGATATGACACCGCTGCTCGAGGATGCGCTTCGTGATCTCGCATCGTCACACGATGTGATTGAGGAGATACGTGGCCGTGGACTCCACTGGAGTGTGGTCTTCGCCGACCCTGAAACCGGGGAGCCATTCGTCCATCCCTGGATAGAGTCCGACGATGACAACCCTGTTGCCACAGTGCGAAGCGTCGCTCAAGAACACGGCGCTCTCTTTGGTAGCGGCCGTCCCGATACACAAATAATCGTCTGCCCACCGCTTTGTGTAACGCCCGAAGAAATTGACGAGGCAATCGGTATATTGGACACTGCAATCGAAGCTGTCTTTGGATAATCGCCGTCCCAAACCGTTTGAGCCGACAACAGACTCGCCAGTCTGTCGCTGTAGCGGCCATCCTACTTACTGACATCCTGGTCGGATTCATCGAAGGAAATCCGCAGACGATGCACGGAACCAACAGCGTAATCGGCGAACCTGCCATCCTTCTCGGACGGTCCCGTGGCGAATAATCGGTGTCGAAACGAGTTCGTGTCACTTCGTCGCCTTCGAGGCGATCTAACTCCGGATACTGCACGTCGGTGTCACCGGTATCTCCCCTCCGACACGACCGAAATACGGACAAATATATCCGTAGTCTATACATATTTACCGTGGATTAGTATACATCTATTCAGTGAAATTCCCTGTATGAGCCCAAAAAATGGTTTTTCTCTCGTCGAAACAACAATAGCAGACGTACACAGTGCGATGCGTTCTGGAGCGGTGACAAGCACGGAACTCGTCGAGCAGTACAGACAACGCATCGAGAGATACGACCGGAACGGGCCGGAACTCAACAGCGTCATCACAGTCAATGAAGCGGCAACAGCACGTGCCGAAACGCTCGATAGAGTCCTGCGCGAAGAGGGTCTGTCTGGTCCATTGCATGGCATCCCAGTACTCGTCAAAGATCAGGCGATGACAGCGGATATCGAGACAACGTTTGGTTCCGTGGCGTTCGATGGCTACGAGCCTGCGGAGGATGCGACCATCGTCCGCCGTCTCCGCGAGGCAGGAGCAATCATACTCGCAAAAACAAATATGCCGGATTGGGCGGCCGGGTTCCATGGCTGCTCGTCAGTTGCTGGCCAGACCAAAAACCCATATGCGCTGGATCGGGATCCCGGTGGATCGAGTGCCGGAACAGCTGCTGGAATTGCCGCGAATCTCGGCACAGTTGGTATCGGCGAAGACACGGGCGGGTCGATCCGCGTGCCAGCCTCGTGTTGTAACCTGTTTGGGTTGCGCGTCACGACTGGAGTGGTGAGCCGAGCTGGACTCTCCCCACTCGTCGAACGCCAGGATACAGCCGGCCCTATGGCACGAACGGTCGAAGATCTCGGTCGGCTTTTAGAGGCGCTCACAGGCTTTGATGCGCGCGACGAACGGACAGGTGCGGTTCGGCTGGTCGACGAGACGGCCCCTGATTTCGACGAAAGTGGACTCGACGGTAGCCGTATTGGCGTCTTGCGGGAGGCATTTGGGGACGTATCTGATCCCGTGGCTGGCCCAGTCACTGCCGTGGTCGACGATGCACTCACGACGCTGTCAGACGCAGGCGCTCAGCTGATCGATCCGGTTACAGTTCCCCACCTAGAAGACCGTCTCAACTCCAGTTATCTTCATACGATCACCCCCAAACGAAACATAGACGCCTTTCTCAGCCAGCTTGATTCCGCCCCAGTCGGTTCGTTTGACGAACTCTACGAGATGGGTGCGTACAACGAAACCCAGGGACTTCTCGAACGGATCGCCGATGCGCCAGCGAACCCCGAAGCCAAGGTGGAGTACTGGCGTGCCCTGGGAACACAGGAACGCCTCCGTGAGTCGATCCTTCACCTGCTGGCCGAGCAGAATCTGGATGCCGTTGTCTTTCCGGATGTACAGGACGTTCCACCTCGGTACGCTGATCTCGACAGTGGTGACGTTACCCGTGAGGATTATACGGTTAACACAGTCATTTCCTCGCAGTCGTCCTGTCCAAGCATCTCGATGCCGGCAGGGTTTACTGGCGAGGGACTTCCGGTCGGCGTTGAACTACTGGCCGAACCGTTTGCCGAATCCCGCCTCCTCGAACTGGCCTACGCGTACGAACAGCACGCAGAGCCGCGCCGGCCACCACAGTCGGCACCGCCACTCCAGGGTTTCTGATCGAACCCCTGCTTGTAGCCAGTTCGATTATCCCACCCATCTCGACTTGTTCTCGGCCGCTTATTGGAACTGTGCGTCCGTGGTCACAAACGACTCATTTTTGTAGTATTTGTCGTGAATACGACAACCAGTATGACTACTCTGGTGGTAGAGCCAGATTGCTATTCGATGTCGGCTGCGACGAGTGTGTTGTCGGTTGCGATTATTTGGCCGTCTTTGATAACTTGCGATCGGTTAGCCTGCTTAATAATCGACCACTGGGGCGAAGGCTGGTCCCACACCACAAGGTTTGCTGGTGTGTTCTCTTCGATGCCGTACGTGTCGATCCCGAGGACATCTCCACCTTCGGTAGTTACCATCTGCCAGAGTGTATCCAGCCCCTCGTTCGTCGCGTAGGTGTACTCAGTCGAGAGTCTGAACGAGGAAATTAGCGACCCTTCTACGATATCGGCGTTACCGTGAGCGAGCCACATATCCCGGAGCTGGTCGGTCCCGAGTGCCATCGTGAGCCCCGCGTCGTGAAACTGCTGGACTGGATGCCCAGGTCGTATCGACGGATAACACGCGACGAAGTTGAGATCGGCGTCGAGAAACGTCTCCATGGCTCCATCGACGGTCGTCATCTTCGATCGGACGTCGTCACTGTCCTGTACCGTATCGGCCAGCGCGAAGGCGTGACTCGCAGTGACCCGCCCCTGATAGTCGTGTTGGATGGTCTTTTTTGCCAGGCGATCCAGTGTGTACATTCCCAGTTTGCCGCCATCGTGGATGTGGGCATCGATATCGACGTTGTACTCTGTCGCGAGTTCGAACCAGCGGTCGATGCTGCGCTCTATGTCGTTGTTCACGGAGGCTGGATCGATACCGCCGACGAGATCAGCCCCGGCAGCGAGTGCATCCCTCGCGTATACGTCCGTCTCCGAGGCGTTCAGATAGCCACGCTGAGGGAACACGACGATCTGTAGGTCGACGATACCTGAGAGCTTCTCCTTGGCGTTGAGCATCGCGTCGACGACTTTTGTTCCGACCACGTCGTCGATATACGCGTGGGTCCGGATCGACAGGATCCCGTTTTCTGCAAACAGCTTCGCTGCCTCAACTGCCTTTGCTGTGATCTCCCTCCGTGAACTACTCCTGAAATGTGTTTTACTCAGTTCGATGCAGTGTTCTTTCTCAAAAGAGTTGTCGTTGTAAGCTGGATACCGCTCTCCCTCGGCTACTAATGCCATATCGAGGTGGTTGTGACAGTCAACCAGCCCAGGTGAGACGAGGTTGCCATCTGCATCGATCTCTCTGTCGCTTTCACAGTCCAGCTCTGAACCAATCCGTCGAATTTCCCCGTTCTGTATCGCAATGTCATAGGTCGCTTCTCGATCGTAGAGAAACGCGTTTCGTACGAGTAAGTCGCTGCCGACAGTCATACGCGGGATTGACTCCAGGGTAATATAATTGTTTGCTGGCTCGTCTCGTACCGTGACGGATCACAGAGTATACCACTCTCACCGCCCAAATTAGTAACCTAATTATAAAAATAATGGCTACATTCAAAAATTTGTGTAGTTTTCGTAGCATCTACCTTCTATACGTGGCCCTCAAATCGTAATTACTGCCATGATGCAATACTTTTTAATAGCCGGGTTCAATTGATGTTGGTATGGTAAAAGAGAATACCGACCAGCAGCAAAGTGAGTCGTACAAAATAAGTGGCTATCGAAGACGTCGGGTCCTACAGTCGACAGGTGTTGCAGCGACCGTCGGACTTGCGGGATGTTCTGGTATTCTGGGAGGAAGTGACGACGAAGATCTCGGCGAGGAAGTCGAGACCATGGACTTTCTGGTTCCGAGCGGGCTAATACAGGACTGGACCCGATCGCTGGCGAATACCTGGGAAGAGATGCTTGGCGTATCGATCGATCAAGAAGTTGTCGACTTTGCCACCTGGCTCGACCGAACCTTCGGTGGGGAAGGTGATTTCGACGATATGGTCGCCTACACGTGGACGAGCGCACCCGAGCGGTTCAGTCCGGCGTTCATGCTCGAAAAGTTCACCTCTGATGCACTCGATAACATTATGGGGTACGAAAACCCTGAATTCGACGACCTCTATGACGAGTATCTCGAGACGTTCGAGGAGGATGAGCAGAATGAAATCCTCGAAGAGATGCAGGAGATCGTTCTCGAGGACGTCCCCGTGATCGAGCTGTTCAGACAGCCAGAAATCAATGCTGTGAACACCGCCAAGTGGGATATGGACGAAACACCGTTGCTTGGTATGGGGAACGCTGCTCTCCATACCCATATGACCGCTGAACCGAACGAATCGGAGTTCGACGGCGATACGTCCCTCTCGGTTGCAACGGAAAACCGCTGGACTCGACCGAATCCGCTGAACGTCACCGGTGGAACGACGTCGGCCCGGATGGGTCTCATCTTCGATACGTTACGTATCTTCAATACCGATGGCGAATTCATGAACTGGGCTGCTGACTCGATCGAAGCGATCGATTCGACGACGCTCGAAGTGACTATCCGTGACGATATGACGTTCCATGACGGTGAAGATGTCACTGCCGAAGACGTCGCATTCTCGATGGAGATGTTCGCCGATCCGGACCTTCCATGGCCGAAATACTCGGGGCTGGCGGAGAATATTGACAGTGCGACAGCTGAAACGGATCTGACGCTGACGATTGATTTCGACCCACCTGACTCGACGTTCCTCCAGGCCGGTGCACTCTACCTACGGATCGTGCCGGAACACGTCTGGGGTGACATTATCGCTGAAGAGGACGACCCTGTCAACCTCAATATGTCCGCCGACGAGATTGTCGGTAGCGGCCCATTCGAAGCAGTCGAGTTCAGCGACGAGCGCGTTCGCTTCGAGGCGGTTGACGACCACTGGAGCGGTCTCCCTGCGTACGACGCCCAGCAGACAATCCCGTTCGACGGATCGGAAGCGCTACGTGCAAGCGTGGCAGAAGGGCAGACGTACCTGTTTGATCAGTCACCAAGTATTGACCTGGCACAATCTGCTGCAGATGCGAACGACGATGTCGAGTTGACGACCGGTTCTGGACTGTACTGGGCCCAGATCGGGTTCGACAACCAGGAGGGTCCATGTAGCGATCCTGCTATCCGGAAAGCAATGTTCCACACCACTGGTGCCGCAGATGTCCAGGACATCTTCTTTGAGGGCAATGGTGACATCGCAAACGGCACGACCGTCCATCCCGAACTAGAGGGTATTGGTGGTGACTTCCCGCCGATCACCGAGTATTTCTCGAGAGAACAAGCCCGTGAAATCCTCAGTGATGCAGGATACGGCTGGGACAGCGACGACAATCTCCACCACCTCGAATAACAATACAATACAAACTCACACTGCACTACAGCACAAATGATAGATTACGTTATCAAACGGTTCCTCCGCTTTCTGGTGAGCCTCGTTGCTCTGCTCAGCGTGATATTCATCCTGTTCCGGCTTCTCCCGGGGGATCCGACGACGCAACTACTCCGTGAAGACCTGAGCGAAGAACAGCGAGAAGCAATCCTGGAGAGCTTCGACCTTGCGAAACCGGTTCATGAACAGTATGTTTCCTTTATGACCGGCGCATTTCAGGGTGATTTTGGAGTGTCGTACTCCTCCCAGGAGCCAGTGGCAAATCTCCTCTTGCCCCGCCTTTTCAACACGTTGGTTATCATTCTCCCAGCGATCCTTGTCATCGTTCTGAGTGCGTACTTCGTCGGGACGCGTGCCGGCTGGGATCGTGGCGGTCGAGCAGACAAGGTTGTCTCGTACTTCCAGTTGACGTTCAGGGCGATCCCACACTTCGTCTTCGGTGTGTTCCTGTTGATCGTGTTCGCATACACACTGGGGTGGTTTCCGCTCGGTCGAATGCACCCGATGGGTGAGCCACCCGAGGGAACGTTCGAGTATATCACCGTCACTGCCTATCACGCCTTTTTGCCGTTCGTGGTGTTCACACTGCATTACATGAACGACGCGTTTCTGTTGATGCGTGGAAACATCATCGATCAGCGTGACCAGGATTACGTCCGGTTTCTCTCGTTGAAGGGGCTCCCGGATAAAGACGTGCGCCAGCATGCGGCGAGGAACAGCCTCCTCCCGCTTGTCACCTATCTTCCGACGCTCATTCTGATCGGAGTCGGCGGCCAGATCCTTATCGAGGTCGTCTTCTCCTGGCCTGGACTCGGCGAACTCCTCGTCCGATCGGTCAACGAGCGCGACTACGCCGTTGCTCAGGGCGCGTTCTTCATGATCGGCTTTCTCGTTATTCTGGGCAATTTCCTCGTGGATCTCGTCTATGGATTTCTGGATCCGCGGATCAAACAGGGGTGATAATGCATGTCAACTACTATGTCAAAACTCAAACGAACTGTAACGAACGTGGCATCGAATCCGAAGGCTTTCGGAAGCCAACTCCGAGAGCGAATTAGTCTCCCATCCCTGTCGTTTTTCGACCCGCTCTGGGAGAGCAAGATCCGGAAATCCGCTGTTGGCGTGGTCTTGATTTATCTGTTCCTCGCAATCTTCGGTCCGAGTCTTGCGCCACACGGGCCGTTCGAGTCGCAACGAAGTGACACTGGTCAGGTCGAGTCACTCCAGTCTCCCAGCTCCGAGTACCCATTTGGCACCACGAACTTCGGGTACGATGTGTTCAGCCAGACACTGCACTCGTTTCAAATTTCGATGTTCGTCGGTGCCGGCGCTGCAGTCATGGTTGTCTTTATCGGAATGAACCTGGGACTGTTTGCCGGCTACTTCGGCGGGAAAATCGACGACGTGATTATGGGGATGACCGATGTCGTCTACGGTCTTCCATTGTTGCCGTTTGCGATCGTGTTTATGGCTGTGATGGGTCAAAGTGACCTGAACATCGTCCTCGTCATCGGGTTGCTCGTCTGGCGAACGATTGCACGGATTACCCGCTCCGAAACACTGACGTTACGAGAACGGGAGTTCGTCAAGGGCGCTCGTGCCGCTGGTTCGTCCCATCTCAAGATCATCTACCGACACATTCTCCCGAATCTCATCCCGCTGATCGTGCTGTATTTCGTCTTCGGCGCGATCTGGGGTGTGATGATCGAAGCCAGCCTCAGTTTCATCGGTCTCGGTGATCCCGATAGCATGAGCTGGGGTCTGATGTTGTTCCGCGTCTACAACGCAGGATTGTTCACTGAAGCCTGGTGGTGGGTGCTGTTCCCAGCGATTGCGCTGTGGCTGTTCATCATGGCGCTTTATATCATCGCCAGAGCCCTCGAAGAGAACGTCGAAACCGCCAGAGCATAGCACCGATAGCTGTCACCTGCGGGAACGCAATTTATCTCCGTTATTCGACAACGACATCGACGTACTCGACCGCGTCGACGTCGACGAGACCGTTGTTCGTGAGACGGAGTTCGGGGATCACTTCGAGTGCGAGAAACGACATGGCGTGGACACCCCCATCGTGATCGAATCCCATCGTTTCGGCGACAGCTTCGACTGCCTGGAACCGATCGGTAATCTCCACGAGCGGCTCTTCTGACATCAGTCCCCCAACGGGGAGTTCGAGTGTCTCCATCGTCTCCGCTTGCGGGTCGAACACCGTGAGGCCACCCCCGACCGCTCGGAGCTGGTTTGCCACCCGTGCCATCGACTCATAGCTCGCCCCCGCCACCAGACAGTTGTGGGCATCGTGTGCAACGGTCATTCCGACCGCGCCGCGTTCGATACCGAATCCGTGAACGAACCCGTTCCCGATACCTCCGTCACCGCCGTGTCGCTCGATTACCGACAACGCGAGGATATCGTGTTCTGTATCTGGGAAAACAGCGCTGTTCGTACCGTCTGGTCCGTCAGCGACTGACAGCTCACTGTGCATCTTCCTGGTCTGTATCGGTCCGCTAGCATCGATAACCCGGACGTTGACCGGTCCCGGTTGCGGCTGTTCAATTGCGAGATCGGCTGCATCGATAGGTTCGAACGTTGTCGTGTCGGTCGGTATTGATGTTGGTGATGGGTCGCTGGCATCTTCGGTGGGATTGATAACACCGTCGACGATGATATCCGTGACAGCCCACTGTTCGAGATCCTCAAGCAACACCAGATCGGCCGGCGCTCCCGGGACGACACGGCCCGTTGGAAGGCCGTAACTCTCTGCAGTGTTGATCGTCGCCATCTGAACCGCTTCGACCGGATCGACGCCGAGTTGTATCGCCTTCTCAACACCGTAGTCCACGCTGCCTTCCTCGACGATATCGACGACGTCCCGGTCGTCACTACAAAGTGAGAGTCGCCGACTGTCGACATCTGGCCGGTCGACGAGCTCGATCAACTCGGCGAGGTTGTGGCTTGAGGAGCCCTCCCGCATATACACTCGTACACCAGCTCTGAGCTTTGCAACTGCTTCTCGGACGGACGCACTCTCGTGATCGGTGTCGAGATACCGAGCAGCTTCTTGCAGGTCGGCCCCGGAGACCCGAGGCATATGTCCGTCGACAGTGAGTCCTCGTTCGCGAGCAGCCCTGATCTTTGCGTGGACGGTTTCGTTGCCCGCAACGAGTCCTGGAATGTTCATTACCTCTCCAAGCGCGACGACACTGTCCTCGTCGAGCAGCGTCTCGATACCCGCAACGTCGATTGTCGCACCACCGTCCTGTAAGTGCGAGGCAGGAACAGATGACGGCGCGACGAACGAGAGTTTGAGTGGTGTCTGTGTTGCATCCTCGATCATTCCGCGAACTCCTTCGACACCGCAGACGTTTGCGATTTCGTGGGGATCGGCGATGGCACCCGTCACACCGCGGGGGACGATCGCATTTCCGTATCGTGCGGGTGTGACCATTGATGACTCGACGTGGACGTGTGCATCGATCAATCCCGGTGCGATGTAGGTTGTCTCGATCTCACGTTCTGCCGGCCGGTCCGCGAGTGCGACGACCTCCCCGCCATCGATGGCGACTGTCGTCTCACGTAATGAACCGGTAACGACATCGACGAGTGTGCCTTTGACCGTGAGGTCGACGACCGATGATACAGGACCTGAGTTGGGTGTGTCCATATCCGAGTGACGACTCCAGCCCACTAGAAGCTACTCACTCGCGGTAGTACTTGCAAGCTTTCGGGCGTACGCACGCGAGAAACCAGTGATCTCGAGAGTCTGAACTGATGATAGCGAGAGCCAGAATGAGTAATGCTCGTTGGGTGTCCGATCGGATTCTGTTCACAGCGAGAGTCCACTTTTATGCAACATGGTATTTATCGGCCGAAGAAATCGACATCTCTCTAATCAGAGACCGAATCTTATTTACTATTTGGCAGAGACTGTCGACATATGGGTTCGAGTTCATTCGATACGTTCGATGATGAAAGCCACATGCAACGTGCCTTCGAGTTAGCCGAACAAGCAACCGAGCGCGGGGATGAACCGTTCGGGGCCGTGCTGGTTCGCGACGATGAAATCATCATGGAGGATGAAAACGCCATCCACACCGAAGCGGATATCCGCCGCCATCCGGAGCTTCACCTTGCCTATCTGGCTTGCAGGGAGTTTTCTCCCGAAGAACGGGCCGAAATGGTCATGTACGCCAGCACTATGCCGTGTTCGATGTGTGCCAAGGGGATGCGAAAAGCGGGCTTTGGCCGACTCGTCTACAGTGTCAGTGACGACGAGGTTACCGAATTTACTGGCAGCGCAAACAACGTCCAGTCGACGGCGATTCTCGAAGGGGCGACGGAGGTACACGGTCCCGTTCTGAATGAGGAGGGCCGCAAACTCCACGCCTCCCACGACTACTGAGCGTCTTTCTTCCCAGTCCCGAATTCG
>LKMJ01001523.1_pt1 | contig 20571 bp, 20 predicted proteins | sample 643391 | NCBI WGS metagenome assembly LKMJ01 (sample SAMN04112250, study PRJNA286221) | soda lake metagenome | biome: soda lake; feature: Kulunda Steppe; material: water; isolation source: sample PL-Br10 brine of Picturesque Lake | place: Russia: Kulunda steppe | collected 2010-07 | reverse complement strand
CGAGGATAAGCAAAACCCGCTAAATCATTCGGAATATCAACTTTTTCATTCATCACAACCTTGTAAACACCTTTTTCAAGATGCCACCACCCATAACGCTCTCCCTCTTCCTTTTCAGGCCTAATTTTCGAGTCTTCAGGGATCTGGCGCTCACTATTCGAGAAATCAAGTTTACCGCCTCCATCATAACTATAGATTTCCCCTGCGGTCAAGTCAAAACCTTGGGGCGTTAACTGCGTCTCCAGATCAACATAGTTTTGTATAAGGCCTTTCTCCTCTATCATTTCTTTTAATTGCTCTCTGTTAAGCACCATATACTGAATGGAGGCCTGAGTTGATAAAAAAATTTGCGTTGAAGAACTGGATGTGAAGCTAAAAATGGAGAGAACTTATACTCACGAAATCACAGAAAGCGATGACGGCGAAAAATTCACAGTAGCAGGATGGATACATGATATCAGAGATCTTGGAGGCATAACATTTGTAATCCTCAGAGATCGTAAAGGAAAAATCCAGTTAACATTCAAAGAAGACGACGACAATGATCTATTTGAGAAAGCTCAAAGAGTAGGCCGAGAAGACGTAGTTAAGGCCTCTGGAACAGTCCAGGCTAACAAACAGGCGCCAGGAGATAGAGAAATGCATCCTGAAGAGTTCGAACTGATTTCTGAAGCAGACTCTCCACTACCTCTTGAAATATCGAAAGATATCGACTCTGATCTGTCGACACGACTGGATAACCGTTTCATTGATTTAAGACAGCCAGAAAAACATGCTATCTTCTCTCTAAGAGGCAAAGTAATAGAAGCGATGGAAGAATACTTTGCAGAAAACGATTTCATTAAAATCAACACCCCTACTATTGCCAAAATGGGCGCAGAAGGCGGAGCAGAACTTTTCCCTGTCGTTTACTATGGAGAGGAGGCCTTCTTATCCCAATCGCCGCAGCTCTACAAACAGATGCTTATGGCTGCCGGATTCGATAAAGTTTATGAGACAGGCACCGCTTTCAGAGCTGAAGAGTTTGCAACCACGCGCCACATCTCCGAAATTTCAATGTTTGATGTAGAAATAGCGTTTATCGAGGATCAACATGACGTAATGGATGTTCTTGAAAACTCTCTGAGACACACTTTGGAAAAAGTCGAGGAACGTTGCGCTGAAGAACTTAATACTCTTGGAATAGAGCTTGAAGTTCCTAAAGAAGAGTTTCCACGAATCAAGTTCGAAGAAGCCAGAGAAATCCTTAAAGAAGAATACGACCACGTACCTGAAGACGAAACCGACCTAGACACCAAAGGAGAAAAGCTCTTAGGAGAATACTTCGAGGAAAAAGGCTACCCTGCATTCTTCGTTATCGGATACCCGGACGAAAAGTTCTACTACATGGAAGCGCGCGAAGGAGACAAATACCAAAGCAGAAGATTTGATTTAATCTACAAAGGCCTAGAACTTGCTTCAGGAGGCCAAAGAGAACACGATCTTGAAAGACTGGAAGCAGGAATGAAAAAAGATGGAGTAGAACCCGAAGACGTCTCATTCTACCTAGAATCATTTAAATTTGGAATGCCGCCACACGGAGGATACGGACTCGGAATCGACAGACTGGTAAAACAAGTTGCAGGCCTTGAAAACGTGAAAGAAGGAATCCTATTCCCAAGAGACCCAAGCCGACTAACACCTTAAACCAATATCTTGGTCTTTAAACAGGCCTCAACCCATATACCCTCTTTCTTATTCTTTAATCCTCTTTTCTAGAGAACAGGGGAATACTTCCAAGTGTTTTTTATTCTCTAAACCCGACTGATAATTTAATGGCCGAGACAGAGACTGTGCAAAAACCTTCTGCAGAAGATACCCAGATCAATAAAGTAACGTGTAAAGGATTCAAATCCTTCCAGAGAAAAACAAGCGTACCCTTCTTCAAAGGCCTGACCGCAATCGTAGGAGAAAACGGGTCAGGAAAATCAAACGTTTTGGACGCACTAAGCTTTGTATTCGGAAGAAGAAGCTCCAAGCTAAGAGCGGAAAAAATGGAGCAACTGATTTTTAACGGCGGCGAGTCACGATCCGCAGCAGACTATGCAGAAGTAACAGTATACTTGGACAACTCTTCAGGCCTATTTGACGAGTTCTTAGAAGAAGACGAGGAAGCTGAGGAGGTAGAAGTAGGAAGAAAGATCACTAGGGCCGGCAGCTCCATGTACCGGTTCCAGGGATCAAACTGCAAGAAACAAGTAATTGATGACGTGGCAAGAAAAGCCAACATCGATCCTGATGGCTACCACTTCGTTAGACAGGGCAAAGTAACAGAAATAGTGGAGCAAAGCCCTATAGCAAGGCGGAAAGTCATAGATGATTTATCAGGCATCTCAGAGTTCGACGAAAAACGAGATGAGGCCTTAGAAGAACTTGAAGAAGTAGAAGAACAGCTCAAGGAACAGGAACTCCTGCTAGAAGAGAAAAAAGATTATCTCAAAAAACTGAGAGAAGAAAAAGAAATGGCTATAAAGTACAGAGAGCTAGAGAAACGCAAAGAAAAATTGGAGGCCTCCGTGCTCGAAGTGAGAAAGAGAGCTATTGCCAACAGGCTTGCTAATATTAATACAGACGTGTCCGACAACCGCAAACGAATAGAACAGCTGAACTCTGAGCTTGAAGAAATAGATAGTACCATAGAGGCTAAACAGGATCGAATAGAAGAAATCGAAGACCAACAGCAGAGCGGAAACGATGTTCAACACCTACAGAACCGGATAGAGAAAAAGGCGGGAGAGATAGAGAACAAGAAAGACCGTATAGACAGCCTAGAGAAGCAGATTAAGGAGCTCGAAAGCATGCAGAACCGCAGCAGATCCGGTAACCGTGCGGTCGACGCAGTACTAGGCCTAGGCTGGGACGGCGTACACGGAAGCTTTCAAGATCTTATATCTGCTGATGAGCGTTATGCTGTGGCCATAGAGACTTCTGCAGGAGGCCATATGAACGATATTGTTGTGGAAGACCGGGACGTAGCCACACGCGCAATTGATTATTTGAAAAGAGAGAACATAGGCCGTGCAAGAATGCTGCCTCTCGACAAAATAAAGGATCGCTCCAGATCCGCTAAATCAAGAATAGCATTGAAAAAGAAGGGCGTAATCGACTACGCAGGAGATTTAGTAAGCTATAACCCAAAATATGAGAAAGCTATCAACTATGTTTTCAGCGACACCGTGATAGCAGAGGACCTAAACTCAGTGAAAAGTATTGACGGCATAAGAGCAGTAACCCTTGATGGAGACGTCATGTCACGCGGAGGAGCTATGAGCGGCGGTAAAAAGAAGAAAAGAAGGAAGAAAAGCGGAGGCCTGTCCAGCAACTTAGACCCAAGTAAAAAGAAAAAGGAGAAGAAAAAAGTTGAGCAAGAACTGAAAGACCTTCAAAGAGACGTAGCAGAGCTAAAAGAAATGAAGAACCGCAAGGAACAAGAGCAAGAGACATCGGAAGACCTTATTCAAGAGAGAAAGGAGATACGCGAACAACTGAAAGATCTGCGCTCAAAACGTCAAAAACTGTACAGTGAAAGAGAGAAACTGAAAACGAAAGTCAACGAGGTCGGAGGCAAAAAAGCAAAGCTGAAAGCCGAACTTGAAAACGTGAAATCAGATATAGAAGAATACAATTACAGTTCTGAGGAATTAACAGGCCTTGATTCAAGCCCAGAAGATCTTAATGCCAAGAAAAGAAAAATAGTGAGAAAGCAGAACTCGATGGGGCCTGTGAACATGAGGGCGATCGAAGAGTACAAGGTGAAAAAAGAAGAGTTCGACGAATTCAACAAAAAAGTATCAGAGGTGAGGCGGGAAAAACTTGAGATAGAAGACTTGATAGACGAGATAGAGTCCGAGAAACGAGACAGATTCATGACAGTATACAACGAAATAGAGTCAAGCTTCTCAAGAATATTCGAACGATTATTCGGCGGCGGAGAAGGAAAACTCATTATAGAAGATGACGATATAGAGAAAGGCCTTAAAATCAGGGCCGCACCCCCAAACAAAGACCCTCATATAATTGAGGCCTTATCCGGCGGAGAACAAACCCTGACTGCAATAGCTTTTGTATTCGCGATTTTAGAGTATGAAAGCTCTCCTTTCTACATAATGGACGAGATAGACGCAGCACTCGACACAACCAATGCTAAAAAGTTGTCAGAACTGCTAAAAGACTACGCAGACGACAACCAGTTTATAGTTATCAGCCACGATGATACTACTGTAAGACACGCAGAAAGAGCATACGGAGTCTCAATGAGAGACGGTGTTTCGAAAATTAGAAGTATCGAACTATAAGACAACCCCTGTTTTTGGGCCGTTCTGAGAAGTGTAATTTAAATGTTAGAAAGCCCAAAAAATAGTTGAGGGGGACGGGAGGCAGAAAGATACAGATGGAGTCTTAGAAATGGATAAACAACAAGTAGAAATGATCGCAGACCAGCCCTGGGAAGAAACACTCGAATTCCTGACAGCCGATATGCCGCCGCAGGAAATAGACATCAAAATACTAGCCGACAGATACAGGCAATACGTCTCAGAAATGCACGAACACGACCTATCCATATCCGCCAAAGCAGTTAGAATATGTGCAGCCCTTCTAAATATGAAAACAATGGCAATCTATGCGCCAGAAGAAACAGAAAAAGAACAAATGGAAGAAAACCCTCTAAACTTCGAAGAACAAGAAAACGAAGAGGAAAAAGAAGAAAACCCTGTCGAAATAGGCCCAAAACTAGACATACCCGTCAAAAACAGGCCTAAACGCCGCATGAGATTCGAAGAGCTAAAAGCAGCTCTCGACGACGCACTCCAAGTCCACGAACGAAGAGAAGAACGGCAAGAAATGCGAATACAGATGGATCAGGCCTTCCAGATAGAGGAGGATGACATAACCGATAAACTGGACTCTTTGATGGACTCAATAATTTCGAGTGTCAAATCAAGCGACGAATCCATAGAGTTCGAAAACTTGCTCGATCAACGAGAACGCGAAGAAAAACTTGAGAAATTCAAACACGTTCTGCACTTGGAAAACGATGAAAAAGTAAGCTTAATACAGGAAGAATTCCTAGGAGAACTCCATGTAAGACCCGAACAGGTGAACTAATAAAACCATGAATTACAGCAGTGAGGCCTGGAAATAGAGATGGAAGAGAAAAAGGCAAAACTGGAGGCAGCGCTTTTCCTATCAGAAGATCCTTTAGAGCGGAAGGATATTGCCGATATACTGAACCTTGGTAGCATAGGTTACGTAGACATGCTTATCCAAGAATACAAAGAAATGCTTGAAGAACAGCATAGAGGCCTAGAACTGGTTAAGACGAAATCAGGGTACGAGCTAAAAGTCAAAAGCAGCCACATAGGAGACGTATCACATCTCGCACCCCACCAAGACTTGAACGACGGCGAGCTGCGTACGCTCTCCATAATCGCGTACAACGCGCCTGTGGAACAGAAACACATTATTGATGTTCGTGGCAATAGAGCCTACCAACACGTTAAAGAACTGGTAAAAAGAGGTTTCGTAAGTAAAGAAAAAGACGGCAGAACCGCTATTCTAGACACCACAAAATTCTTCCTAGACTACTTTGAAATAGAATCAATTGAAGAATTCAAGAACCAGCAAGAAGAGAACGTTCAAGAAACATTCTAGAAAACCGGTTTGAGCCAAAAGAAACAGACTATTAAATGATTGAAACTTAAACACTCCTACTAATGGAAGTAACCAGCCTGGACCTCTCAGTTCTAGAAAAAGAATTCGAACAACTGGAAAATGGACACGTCCAGAAAGTATACCAGAGAAAAAACGAATTAACACTAGAAATCTATGTACCCGGAGAAGACAAAAAAAGACTTTTGATAGGGCCTGACAGAGCATTCATAACCAAATATAAACGAGAAAACCCTACAAGACCTCCAGGATTCTGCATGGAGCTCAGAAAGCATTTAGGCCGACTAGATTCGATAGAACAAAGAGGATTCGACAGAATACTAGTCCTGAAAAGCGGAGACACCAAACTAATACTTGAACTATTCGGAAAATCAAACTACATACTGACAAAAAACGATAAAATAATAGGAGCGCTCAGAGAAGAGGAATGGGCTGAAAGAGAGATAAGAGTAGGACTAGACTACAAATTTCCCGAACCCACAGCAGATCCAAGAGGAGAAGACTATTTTAAAATGCTTCAAGACGGAGAACTAGTCAGAAGACTGGCCTCAGACCTATCACTCGGCGGAACGTACGCAGAAGAAGCCTGTAAAAGAGCAGATATAGATAAAAACACTGAAATAAAGGATTTAAGCGATAAACAAAAGAACCAGGTCAAAAATGCTCTGGACAAGCTTCTAAAGTCAGGAAAACAACCAGTACTCTACTCAGACGATCTGCCGAAGCGAGCAGCACCATTCACACTAGAAAAATACAACCACCTAGAGATCGAACAGTTCTCCACGCTATCTGAAGCCATAGACGAATACTACTACAGAAGGAAGAAACAGGAGCAGAAGCAGAGAAGAGAATCAAAGTATCAAGAAAAGCTTGAAGGCCTGAAAAGACAGAAAGAACAACAGGAAAGAAAAATCCAAGGCCTGAAAAAATCCTCTGAACAAAACCGTCGGAACGCAGAACTAATCTACGAAAACTACAACGAACTGGAAAAAGCAAAGTCAGCCCTAGAAAAAGGCCTTGAAAAACACAGATGGGAAAAAGTAGAAGAAAAAATACAGGAATCCAGTAAAGCAGAAAAAATCAAGGCCTTAAATAAGAGGAACAGGTTTTTCTCGTACGATGTCGGCGAATCCAGGCTCAAAATATTTCTGAACCAAAATCTCGAAGCTACAGCTTCCGGATACTACGATAAAGCGAAAGAATCAGAGTCAAAGATGGAAAGTGCTGAAAAAGCATTGGCAAAGACGGAAGAAAAAATTCAAGAACTGAGCCAAGAAGAACTTGAGCTAGAAAACGAAGTCATGGAGGATAAAACGCGTAAAAGAAGCAAGAAATGGTTCGAAAAATACAGATGGTTCTATTCTACAGACCAACACCTAGTAATACTCGGCAGAGACTCTCAAACAAACGAAATGCTTGTAAAAAAACACATGGAAAGCAACGATTTATACCTGCACGCCGACTTTGATGGTGCGCCAAGCGCAGTAATAAAAAACGGCCAAGATGCGCCTAAAAAAACGCTTGAGGAAGCTGCCAGAGCAGCAGTAACATTCACAAAAGCCTGGAAAGCAGGGATCGGCGCCGCAGACGTATACCGCGTGAAACCAGAGCAAGTAACCAAAGAAGCCGAACCAGGAGAATATCTTTCACAAGGCGCTTTCGTCATCAGAGGAGAGCGAGAATACATGCACAACATCAAAATCGATGCTGCTATAGGCCCGTACGAAATAGAGGAAGGCCTCTACATACCTATAGCCGGTCCTCAGCAGGCAATAGAGGAGAACTGCCCTGATTATGTTGTGCTTAGGCCCGGAAAGACTAAGAAGTCAGAGATTGCTAAACAAATCAATAGAAAATTCAAAGGGTACGACTTAGGCCTGGATTACATTATTCGAAGCCTCCCTCCAGGTAAAAGCCAGATAGAAAACTAGCTAAAGCAGTGTAAAAAGGTTTTTAGCTGGTTAAGTTTGTCAACTTTTTATTAAATACTAGTTCGAAACCTGATGCTACAACCGCTATTATTAACCCCCATACAGCAAACATTACAACAGGCATTCCCAATAGACTGAAGCCGTTCAACGGAAGGTTTTCAGCACCCCATATTCCGAAGTATGCATTCAGCAACGCCATAACAGTCCCTATAACTAAAGAAGAAGTCATGACAGCGCTTAGCTTCTTAAAGTCTCCATAGAACAAGTTGATAATTATTCCCTCTCCTTTTTGCCTGAACCTGAAATACTCAATCACAAGAAGCAACCCTGCTAACGCCATATTAAACATCAGAAACCTTAATCCCGGAGCCAAGTCGATAAATAGTAGAGCAAATGGCGCAGCAAGCAACAATAGGCCTATATGAACAAAATATTTGAACCGGTCCGATCCCTGAAACTCTTCAGTTATCATAACTTCAGCTCTAAACACCCTGTCAAGTATCCGAAATATACTGTAAGCCGGCAGAATCAGCACACCGTAGAGAAACGTCGTATCGATTACTTGATTGACAACATCTAGGAAAGTCATAGTTGAAAGATCTGCGACAAAAAAACCGCTCCAGACACCGGTAAGGTATGCCGCATAGATTTCTACGAAGAAACCGATAACAGCTCCCATGAAAACGACAAACAAGCCTAGCCCAGGCAGAGACGCTCTCTGATCCAGTATCGAATCCTGATCCGAGAAAAAGATATTCATAGAGTCAAAGAAGAGGAAAAGGCCTACACACATGAAAACATAGTTATTTCTAAGGTCTCCTACACCAAAATAGACGTTGAGAAGCGATAAAACAATTAAAAACAGGCCTGATGCCCCATAAGCTTTTTCGACCAGATAGTCCATGGAAACAATGGGTTAATCCCTGAATAAAACTGTTTTCCCTCACTCAACCCCGTTGAACAGCAGATAAAAAATTTCTGAACACTGTTCCAAGTATAATGGCGGGGTAGTGTAGCGGACTATCATCGTACCCCGGGGCGGTACGGACGGGCGTTCAAATCGTCCCCCTGCCATTTTCTATCCGCCTGATTCACAAAAATTTAGAAAACAGTGTTGTAGACTGTTCCGAAGGCTGCAGTCATGCCGACAGCCAAGAAAAATGCAGAAACCCATGCGAAAACCGTGAAACCTATCTTCTCCATATCCCTATTGCTCTTACCTTCAACCATGCCACTACCAATAACCGCTGCAATGATCGCCAGATTAGCAGAAACCGGAGCCCCCAGAAACACACCGACCTGAGCCATTATACCTCCCGCGCCCAAAGCAGCAATAGAACGCCTAGGCCCAATATTAGAGTAGTCATAAGATACAGCCTTAATAATCCTAGGAGAATACATCCAAGTACCAACAAGAATCAACACAGCACCAAACCAAATCAAAACAGTCTGAGAATAATCCAGAGCCATCAAAGGTCCCGAAACCAAGCCAACTGATCCTGCGCCCGTGGTATAGGCCATATAAGAAGCTGATGCAAGCAAAAGATACCTAATAGGCCTTTTAGCATCGCTAGGGACATACTTCTGCAGCAAAACCGAAATACTGTACGCCAAGCCGAGAGAAAAGATCGGGACGGCAAGCCAGTAAAGCACCACCTCGCTAACCCCTGTCCAGTTAACAGAACCGCCGAAACCATAAGCGCTGCCTATAACTGCTCCAACTGTCGTAAACGCGGTAGGCATTGGATAATCAGTCAAAACACTCACCAAAACCAGAATACCGGCAACAAAAAGTATTGCAGCTGCTTGAACAACCCCAATATCCGTTGTTAAAAGGCCTGAACCTATAGTGTCTGCCACATTCTGACCCTGAAGCACTGAGCCAAGAAAAGCAAAAATACCCGCAATAAGCGCAGCCCTTAACACGTTCATCGCCCCAGAAGAACTTACAGGCCCAAAAGTAGCTGCCACGCTCGAAGCACCTATCGAAATACCCATAAACGCTGCAGCAACAAAAGTTAATGCAAATACTATTTCCATCAACTACTACCTGAACTGTCCTTTCAAAGTATTTCTCTGCTTTTCATCCGGAACATTAATGTCCATAGAGTAACTCCCATCCTTCTCACACCGCAAGTCAGCTGAAAACTCCTTAACATCAAAGAAATACGGATTAAACTTCACCATCAGCTTCGAATAAATCTTCTCCTCTATCAAACGAACCGATCTAACCGATCCAGCCACTATAGGCCGGAAAAAACTTTTCGAGGCCTCTCTAATCTCAGAGTCAGGGCTCTCAGCCTTCACAACCTTCTTACTAGCCTTCACAGCATCTACACCAGCCTTACTAACATCTTCCTTCAGGCCTCCTGTTTCATCTTCAACTTTTTTCCGATCAATAGATGCTGCTTCCACAGTCTTGCGCTCAATTTCCTCTACAGAATCATCTTCTCTAGGCCTCCACTTATCAAATTTTTTAAGAGAGTCCTCGCTCACATCATCTTCCTGTTTGAAGGCTTCTTCGACTTCCCTCGCGAAACCCGCGATGTCCTCTATATCTCCCTTCTTTTTGACACCTGAATTGGTTTCTTCGAAGTCTTCGTCGTTCATGCTCTTTACTAATACTCTTTACCGTAACTAGTTTAAAACAATGATGCAGACCTGATCTCAGACATTATCTGCTCAAAAACATCCTCTATCGGCTTAGAACTATCTACTCTTACGCATTCACTGTTTTGCCGGGCTAACTCTCGGTATTTCAGAACCACTTTCTCCTGAAAACTGAGCTGTTCAAATATGTTGTCGTCCTCACCTCTTGATTCGACTCTGCTCATTGCGATATCAGCATCCACATCAAGAACTATTGCCAAATCAGGCGTCAACGCATAACGGTTGATATTCTCCACCCAGTCCCTGTCAGCACCCATCAAGCTTTGATACACTATCGAAGAATACATGTAGCGATCAGAAACCACGACCTCGCCATTTTCAAGACGGGGAAGAACATCTTCCTCCAAATGCAGCATCCTATCCGTAGCAAATGCCAACGCCACAGCCTCAGCAGAATAATCCCTGGAAGAAATCATCTCTTCAATCTTATCACCTACACAGCCGCCGTCAGGCCTTCTAGCACCATGTTCGGCCGTCCAATGCGCGTCGAGCTCTTCAGCCAGTTTCTTAGATTGAGTGGTTGTGCCCGCACCATCCCCGCCTTCTACCACAATAAAAGTACCGGAATAACTGTTCACAAAAAACTATAACCGGTTCAAACTATTTAACACAATCGACTCAAAAACCAACAGACATTATTACCTTCTTCCACACAGTACTAAACATGGCCAAAACACTTCGAAAAACCGTCACATTCCTAGAGCGACTCCTATCACCCGCTCTTGCAAAAATTCTCTACCCTCCTGTTGGAGCAAACACGGTTTGCATCCACGACGACCAAGTAATTGTTCTAGACATCGGAGAGGACTACAACTTTCCAGGAGGCCTGATAAACCCTAAAGAACATCCTTCTGAAACAGCGAAACGAGAATTTAAAGAAGAAACAGGCCTAAACACAGAAATTAAAGACCTAATAACAATAGAGACGGAGTTCAACGGAATAACAGGCATCCACTTCTTCTACAGCGCACAGCTTAAATCAGGCTTCGAAGACTCCATAAAATCATGGGAAGGCAACCCAACGAAAGTAGATAAGACCGATTTAAGGCCTGAAATGCAGAAAGTAATCGACAAAATTGAAAAAATATCATAACAGTTCGCAAACAAAAACAAGTTTTATGGAGCACCGCGATCTCTCCGAAGCCGATCCAGAACTGTATGAAACACTGAAAAACGAGGCCTCCCGGCAGGAAAAAGAAGGCCTAGAAATGATTGCTTCCGAAAACTTTGTACCCCTACAAATACTCCAAGCCCAAGGCTCAGTGATGACGAACAAGTACGCCGAAGGCTATCCCGGTAAAAGATACTATGCCGGATGCAAACACCACGATGACGCCGAAAATCTTGCGCGCGAAAGAGCTTGCGAACTTTTCAACGCAGAACACGCCAACGTACAGCCGCATTCAGGAACAACAGCCAACTTTGCAGCATACTTCTCAGTACTGGAAGCAGGAGACAAGATTTTAGGCCCTGTGCTTAGCCACGGAGGCCACCTGTCTCACGGACACCACGTAAACTTTTCAGGAGACCTCTTCAACTTCGAGACATACGCAATAAACCAAGAAACCGAAAGATTCGAATACCAAGACGTTCTAAAAGCTGCAAAGAAACACGATCCTGATCTAATCATCTGTGGATACTCAGCATACCCAAGAAAGGTTGACTTCAAAATGTTCAGAGAAATAGCTGATGAAGTAGACGCAATCCTAATGGCAGACATAGCGCATATATCAGGCCTTGTGGCCGCGGGCGTGCACGAAAATCCGTTCCCTGAATGCGACATTGTAACCACAACAACCCATAAATCCATTCGAGGCCCACGCGGAGGAATGATAATGTGCCAAAAAAAGTACGCAGACGCAGTTGATAAAGCAGTCTTCCCCTACAGCCAGGGCGGACCCCTAATGCACCAGATAGCAGCTAAAGCAGTATGCTTCAAAGAGGCCTCAAAACCAGAGTTCAAAAATTATGCGAAACAGATAATCAAAAACACTTCCGCGCTGGCAGAATCCCTAAAGGAAGAAGGAATAGAACTTGTATCAAACGGTACAGACAACCACTTAGTGCTTATCGATCTAAAAAAAGAAGACGTAACAGGTAGAGAAGCCGAAGAAGCACTGGAGAAGGCCAACATCATCGTAAACAAGAACATGGTTCCCTACGACCCTGAACCTCCAATGGTGACTTCCGGAATAAGAATAGGTACCCCTGCGCTCACGACCCGCGGAATGAAAACGGAGGAAATGAAAGAAATAGGCAAAACGGTCGCAGACATAATCAAAAGGCCTGAACCAGATGTCATAGAGAGATCCAGAGAAAAAGTGGAAATGCTAATAGAAAAATTCCCGCTCTACAGAGGGTCAGAAGTCGAGTACTGAAAGCAGACTACCGATAAATCTGCTCAAAGTTCAGCTCTCTTTCATCAAAATCATCTCTTTCAAGAAGATGATTCATATGAGCATCGGTAACTAGGGTGGCCAAACCCCTCTCAAACTCGTAAAGCGATGAATAAGGCCTAGTCATGAAAATAGATGTCTTATCTCCGCTCTCTTGCAGGGTTATGGCCTGATCAAAACTGTAGTTACCTCTCCAGTCTTCATTAACTGAAGTGAAGTACTGTTCTTGTTCCACTAGAAAGGAATAGATATCAAAATATAAAATCGTAAGTGGCGAGTAAACTTTTTAGGAGGGGTCAAAATACTTCGTGGAACATTACCAAGAACTGATTGAAAACGTACTTGCAAACGGAAACTACAAACCTAACAGGACGGGAGTCGACACCGTTTCAACTTTCTCTCAAACCTATAAAATTGACTTGTCAAAGGGCTTTCCGCTTTTGACAACAAAAGACATGTCAGGTTTCAGATGGAACTCTTTGATCCACGAACTGATCTGGTACTTCTCAGGAGAAGAACACATACGCAACCTGCAGAAGCACACCAAGATCTGGAACGCATGGGCCGACGAAAAAGGCAACCTACCTACTGCATACGGAAGGTTCTGGAGACGATATCCTATACCAGAAGATAACGCAGCGCTGACAGGCGAGTGGTGGCCAACAAACACCGGAGAATGGGTTGGAAAGGCCTCAGAGCAGTACCAGAAATCCGAAGAGGAGATCGAGAAAGGAATAGAAAGATGGGTCACGGAGGAAGAAGACGGTCGAAAAGTATTCGACCAGCTACAGTATGCAATCGACACCCTGAACAACGAGCACCCTTACAGAAGCAGCAACTCCCGCAGGATAATAATCAACGCCTGGCATCCTGCTAATGCAGCCGTATCAAAGCTTCCTCCATGCCATTTCACATTCGTGTTCAACGTACAAAATGGGAAACTTAACACACACCTCACACAGAGAAGCGCAGACATCGCGCTTGGAGTACCTTTCAACATAGCCGCCTATGCAATGCTCACAAAGATAATAGCGCAGAGAACAGGCCTAGAGCTCGGCGAATTCTCACACACTCTTGTCGACGCACACCTCTACTGTGGAAAAGACGAGAGAGGAAAATGGTACGAGGAAAACCTGGAGCGACTACAGAGCAAGATAAGAGAAGCAGGAGCCCGCGAAGACTATCTAGAAGTCAAAAAATGGATTGAAAAAGAAGCTCCAGAACAGGAAAAAGCATACGACCACATTCCAGGCCTCCTAGAACAGTTGTCGCGAAAACCTAGGGAACGACCGGAAATAGAGATCAGTAACAAAGAACTAGAAGACTTGGAGTTCGAAGATTTCAACATGAAAAACTACAATCCTCATCCAGGCCTTAAGTTTGCGGTGGCAGAGTAATGGAGGCCGAAAGCTATCAAAAAACATTTGAAGAACTGTATAGTATTGCAGAGTCTTTAGGCCCTGACGTGTTTAATGCCGGAGATATCGCCCAGCATACAGATATGGGATCCATGTTCGTTTCTAATAGACTGCATGAAATGTGTTTAAGGGACTCTTATGACCTGCACCTAGTTCAAAAAGAGCCTTTTAAAATCTACAGTACAGAGCCTCATGCTAGAACAGATCGGTTTGAAAAAAGGTCAGAAGGATACTTACAGGTCTTAAATGCATTGAGCCATCAAGAAGCTCTTTCGGGAGAGGAAATCAGAAAAATAGCTTGTCACTTCAACGCCAATGACTCCTTATCAGCACGGCTAGATAATATGGGCCTGCTTGAGGAACAGCTTCGAAACCATTCAAAAATCGAATATATGCTAGAGAAAGACGAGTACATATGGCAAGGACACGATGAGCTTTGAAAAAATATTCTTGGAAGTCTACAAAGTTCTCGATGAAGAAAACATTACGGAGTTCTACTCATCAGACATTTCAAACCGTATAGAGATTGACTCAGGAAACATCGGAAGAGCATTGTCTCACGTAATCAGAGAATACGACCTGCCGCTAACCTACGAACGAGAGACACCAGCAGACCCACTACTATTTACCTTGGAGGAGGAAATAGAGTTCGAAGAAGTGAAAGAAACGTTATCCTTTGATGAACGCCCAGAAAACCCTGAAAAAGCACTGCTAGAAGACGCAAAACAGAGAATAGATGCAAAAACTTACTCAGACTATAAACTAGACAATCTGCTCCGAGAATGCGCCTCACAGTACTACAAACGATTCTGCACCCAAGCAGAGCACGCAGCTAAAGCAAAAGAAACCCTACAAGACGAAGGCCTGATCGAAGGAGACCGCTTCGAAGGCTGGCATGTAAACACAGATTAACCCATGGAAAAAATAATTATAGCAGCAATAGACGAGGAAAACGGCATAGGCCGAGAAAACAAATTACCGTGGCATTACCCAGAAGACCTCAAACATTTCAAACAACAGACCACTGGCCACACCGTCTTAATGGGCAGAAAAACCTACCAATCCCTGCCAGAAAACTACAGGCCTCTACCCAACAGAGAAAATATAGTTCTTACCCGTTCCAACCCAAAACTCCATGAACGTGTGAAAAAAGCGAACAGTCTTGCGGAGGCCTGGAAAAAAGCCTCAAAAGACAAAATCTTCATTGCTGGCGGAGAAACAGTTTATAGACAGGCATTACCAGAAGCAGGTAAAATGATTTTAACCCGCATACCAGGCCTTCATGACTGTGACAGCTTTTTCCCAGAATGGGATGCTGAAAAATGGAGGTTGGAAAGCTCCAAAGAAAACAGCGGATTAGTGTTCGAAGAATATACTAGAAAAGACTTAAACACTGAGAAAACCAAATTCTAGACAATGAGTCAACAGGAGATGAGCGTTGAACTCTTCGGACGCCAAGCCAACTTCGAATACTCGGAGACCTGGCTAGGCTACTCCATTCTAGGCCTGAGAATACTGATGGCCTGGATATTTATCCAAGGCGGGATCGAAAAGATTTTAGACCCCGAATGGAGCTCGACAGGATTCCTAGAGAACAACGTGGAAGAAGCTAACCCTTTCTACGCGTTATTCCAGTTCTTCATACAGCATCCTGAAATAGTTGATCCCTTGGTAATGTACGGACAGCTACTGATTGGTACCGCATTACTGCTAGGGATTGCTTTCAGATTCGCTGCAGCCATGGGAGGCCTACAGATGATCTTCTTCTGGCTTGCAAGCTTCCAAGCAGGATTTGCAGCAGGCCTGCCAGTCGATCACGGATTCATTGTGACAGAGACACTGGTTTACGCCGTGCTACTGTTCGGGCTTGGAGCATGGGGTGCAGGAAGACTGTTCGGAGCAGACGCATACATTGAAAGAAATGAGCTTGTAGAAGACAACGCCTGGCTGAAATACCTGCTAGGATAAAAAAAGTTTTCTCCAACTCCTAATTCTCTTTTTTTTATTCCACTGTTAATTCAGCATCGTGGCCGCCGTGAAGCGTGCAATCAACTAATGCGTCATCCAGTTCTTCTGAGGCCTCAACTTTCACGGTTTCCTCAGGTTCAATAATCTCATCAACATCAAGCTCCGGAATAGTAACCGTGTGCTCAACACTGCCCTCGTTGTAAAATACAATCTCATCTCCTAAAGCCGCTTCAATCTCGTCAGCTTCCATGCCTTCCTGCTGAAAATGCATTTCGCCAACTAACACTCCTACATCAGCTTGTTCAAACTCTTCAGGATAATCTGTGTCCGAATCCAAGCATCCGCTAGTAATAAGCACTAACAAGACGAGGCCTAAAACCAATTTGTTCATAGAAAAATAAATCAGTCTCAGCAAATTTAAGGCCTGTGGGAAAACTAACATAAAAGTGGATAAAAACAAATCCGTTTATGCATAACAAATCTAAAATCTTTCACGCTCTAAAAGAAGGGCCAGCAACATTTTCGCAGGTTAAGAAAAAAACAGGCCTAGAGAACGGAGTTTTACAGCACTACATCTGCAGCAAGGATTCAATACAGAAGAAACGGGGCGCAGTGATGCTGAAAGGTGAATGCAAGGACTGCGAACTAAGAAAGCCTTGTGAAACTGAATGCCTTAAGAAAATACTGAAAGACGACAAGAAAAACCAGATTCTGAAGCTCCTGAACAAAGGCCTGTCTCAGGCCGAAATCGCTGAAAAACTAGGTCTTACCCCTCCTACGATCAGCCACCACGTCAATCACATGAAGGATGTAGGCCTTATAGAAAACGATAGGCCCATCCCGACCGCAGTAACTCATGAGCGAAATGAAACAAAATAAAGAGGTTTTTCATCCCTCTGGGCGCAGGTTTTTCATTCTTCCACTCGGATCGGTTCTTTCTGTTTTCTAGTTGCGGCGTATGCTAGGCCTCCTAGTATCAGGAGTATGAGGAGTAGGAGCGGCCAGAATTCTGAGACCGCGTCCGTAAACTGTCCTGTTAGGTCTTCTTCAGGCTCCGGTTCTATTGGTTCTTCAGGTTCTGGTTCAGGCTCAGGATCGGGCTCTGGTTCAGGAGTTGGTTCTTCTACCGTGAGGTTTCCTGTTTCCTCATCGTCTTCAGTTGCTATTCCATGCGTGCCTTCGCCTACAGACAGTTCTGATGTGTCGAACTGTTCGAAGACTATCTCTTCTTCATCCTCTGGTTCGAGCGTAGTGTTCTGTTCATCTACTGTCTGGCCGTCTATCTGGAGTTGTACTGTCTGATTGTCTTCTTCATTTCCTGTGTTGGTTATAGTTGCGGACACATCGAATACGTCTCCCTGTATAACTGTAATTTCAGAAGGCTGAAGATCGTCGACTTCGAAGAAGGCCTCTTCACCAGGTTCGTCCACGACATGGACATCATTGCCATTATCATTGTCATTATCGTTATCATTGTCGTTGTCGTTTTCTTCTTCATCTATGTCGTCTGGCTCTTCTGTTGCGTAAACAGCGTATACTGAAAAGGCTTCTGCCTCTCCTATCACGTAGTCTTCTCCTGTTTCTGTAGTTACGTCAACCCAATCATTTTCGTCTTCATCAAAGTAATACATTTCAAAATCGTGTTCATCAAAATCCTCGACTTCTTCCTCATCGTAAAATATTGTGACCGTGCCACTAGCTTGGTTATCCACCAATACCTGAACACCTCTAACAAACTCTCCAGGCCCATCAACATCGATGTTCAGAGTTTCAAGCTTCTCCTCGTCATCGATCTGGTTGAGGCTTGGAAATACCTCCACGTCAGAAACGATCTCAACCTCTGACATCTCAGTAGTCAACGTCTGTACAAAAGGAGTATCAATATCTCCGAGCTCATAAGTCCACATATCAATTTCGTAATCACCCGTCAAGAACTCCTCATCAGAATCCACACCTAACTGGCCAATACCCGAATCAAAACTGTCTACATCACACACATACGTAGTATAATGATCCTCATCTTCAACAGGCCTACAATCGGCATTACCGAAAGGTTCAGAAACATCCTCATCATCAGAAACATTAATCCATACGCCTTCAGAAGAAATATCCTCCTCTAACTCAAAATCCTCTCCCAGCAACTCGTCCATAGGATAGTCCTCACCCAACATGCCAGAGGCCTCATCCTCGATAGTAGGAGTTTCAGCGGCCGCAAAACCACTCACAAAAATCAATACAAAAATTGCTATCCCCAGCTTTGATCCGTCACCACGCATTTTCAATACCACAGAACACTTATACAAACCAACGCTTTTATTTCTTGCCTCTAAACACTGAACTAAACAATATACAATCGTTAAAACATGTTTAAAGAAAAAACACTGTTTAAAAATATGGGACCTGTCCTATACAACTCTAAAAAGTTGTCTTACAACATGTTTAACATTTTGTAAGAATCTGCAGCACTGAGGAAAATCCAACAAGTCACTGTTTCAACTTGTTCATCCTTGTAGCTGAAAAGAATTTGTCCCCGTATAAACATATGTGAAAGTAGAAAACCTGGATCTCTCGGAAAACCTGAAGAACAAATACATCGAATCAGGCATAGTTGAACTAAATCCTCCGCAACAACAAGCAGTGGAAAAAGGCCTTCTGGACGGCGAAGACCTTATCGTGGCCTCACCAACCGCCTCGGGGAAAACTTTTATCGCAGAGCTGGGCCTCTCCAAAAAAACCGTGGAAAAAGGGAAGAAAACTGTTTACATCGTGCCGTTAAAGGCCTTAGCATCTGAAAAATACTACGACTTTTCCGAACGCTACAAAGACCTAAACGTCAACATGAGCGTAGGAAACAGCGACGACGCAGGAGAATACCTAGACAACTCAGACATCGTTATCGTAACAAGCGAAAAAATGGACTCCATGCTTCGGCACAACCCCAGCTGGATCCATGACATAGGCCTTGTAGTAGTAGATGAAATACACTTGCTAACGTCAGAAAACCGAGGCCCAACGCTAGAAGTCACTTTAACAAGGCTGCGAGAACTCCTAGACTTCCAACTACTAGGGCTTTCCGCGACAATCAGCAATGCAGGAGAAATGGCCGACTGGCTTGACTCAACACTAGTCAAATCAGATTACAGACCCGTAGAACTGAAGCATGGAGTCTACTGGAACTCAGAAACCGAATTCTTTACCGGGGACGAAGAACCTGAAAAGAAAACTGAAAGCCCTGATGGCTGGAGCACAGGAGCAGAATTAAAAGATGAGAAAGAAGTAGAATCAGAAGTAATCGATGTAAACCACGGAGAAAGCCGAGGAACATTGAATCTCTTGCTCGACACACTAGAAAAAGATAAACAAGCAATAACGTTCTGCAACTCGCGTAAAGGCGCAGAGAAAGAATCAGACAGAGCCGGAAAAATAGTTAGAGATCAACTCAATAGAGAAGAAAAAATACAGCTAGAAGAATACAGCGAAGAAGTTCTGAACGCATTAGGTTCACCTACTTCACAGTGCAAAAGACTGGCAAAAAACATTGAAAGAGGAGCAGCATTCCACCACGCAGGCCTTATAGCCAAACAGAGAAAAGCCGTTGAAGAAGCATTCAGGAAAGGCCTAGTAAAATCAGTTTCAGCCACGCCTACACTAGCAGCAGGCGTAAACCTTCCCGCATACCGAGTTATTGTAAGAGACCTGAAACGCTACACCGGTAGCGGGATGGACTTCATACCAGTACTAGAATACGAACAGATGTCGGGGAGAGCGGGAAGGCCTAAATACGATGACCAAGGAGAAGCCATCAGCATTGCTAAACAGCCTGCGATGAAGCAGGAGATTTTAGAACGATACATTTTAGGCGATGCGGAACGGATACAGTCGAAACTGAATGTTGAGCCAGTGTTAAGGATGCATACTCTGGCCTTAATCGCGTCAAAGTTCTGTGGATCAATGGAAGAGCTTCAAAGATTCTATGAGAAAACTTTCTACGCATACCAGTTTGGAGATCTCTCAAGCGTCAAAGACAAAATCGAAAAAGTCGTGAAAACCCTAGAAGACTACGGTTTTGTCGATACAGAAAGCTTTGAGGCCTCAAAACTTGGGAGAAAAGTAAGCGATCTCTATATCGATCCTGATTCGGCCTACCACATGATAGAGTGTCTGGAAAAGGCTGATGGTAGCGAGACGCGAGATATTTCATACCTGTTTATGCTTTCGAGAACCTCAGAGATTCGTTCTCTCAACGTGAAGAACAAGGAATGGTCTGACTACGACAGGATGTTGATGGATGCGGAACCATATCTGCTGGAGGCCGTGCCTGAGGAGTGGGACGTGAGTTACGAAAAGTTTGTAGGATGTATGAAGACTGCCATGATGATGAATGCATGGGCCTCCGAGATGGATGAGGAAAGAATCATGAATGAATTTGGTACCGCCCCCGGAGGTATCCGCGCAAAGATGCAGAACGCCGACTGGCTG